>ERZ802830.3197-NODE-3197-length-14155-cov-82.2707_pt1 | contig 14155 bp, 15 predicted proteins | sample MGYA00345654_ERZ802830 | MGnify/ENA primary metagenome ERZ802830 (study PRJEB30503, sample SAMEA104212375) | marine metagenome | biome: Westerlies Biome; feature: [SRF] surface water layer (ENVO:00010504) within the epipelagic zone...; material: water... | reverse complement strand
AGCAGATACGCCCGCAAGGAGCCGATCGGCCCCTGCTGGGGGGCCTGCTGCACCAAGCGCCCCGCCAGAAGAGCGCCGCCAATCACTTCATTCGGTACAAGACGGGACATCAGGCGAGCCTCCAACTCACTGTTGATCTCATCGCTTGGATACAGGCTGATCACAGCCATCACCTCGCGGTCATCCATGAAGCGATGGACGAGAACGGTGATCTGACTGTCACTGAGAAAACTGCGGCCGTCCCGACCGAACAGGTGCTGCACGGCATGAAACAGTTCATGCCGTACGACCTCATCGATGGAGCGACCTTTGGAGCGGATGCGCTCCGTGCAGAGGGCAATTTCGGACCGCTGGGGGTCGTAGCTGCCAACCCCCGCCTGCTGAGCGTCACACCATGCACCACCCTGAACCGTTCCCACCCCCAACCAAGCCGCGAAAAGCAACAGGAAGGGAATGGGCATCAAGAATTAACGCGTTCTTAACTTAACCATAACCAGCGAGTTTCACGGGTCCTGTGATGGATGCGACGGTTCTCAAGATTTCTTCAGACTCTTTCGATCAACCCATCGTCACGAATTCCTCGGACACCGAGGGATGCAAGGCCATCGTGCGATCGAAATCCGCCTTGGTGGCCCCCATACCGACGGCAATGGCTGCCATCTGAATGATTTCGGCGGCGTGCTCCCCCACCATGTGGCACCCGAGCACACGATCCGTCGAGGTCTCCACAACCAGCTTCAACAAACAACGGGAACCGGTGGCCGGGAGGGCGCGCGACATCGATCGGAACCGGGCCCGATGGATCACCACACCATCCACACCATGGCGGTCGATGGCCGCCTCTTCAGAAAGGCCCACCGTGGCCAACTCGGGATCACTGAACACCGCACTGGCCACAAGGTCGTGGTTCACCTGTCGCGGCCGACCGCCGAAGGTGGAATCGGCAAAGGCGCGGCCTTCGTCGATCGCCACGGGCGTGAGGTTGACCCGGTCGGTGACATCACCAACTGCATAGATGTGGGCAACCGAGGTGCGTGAGTCGGCATCAACGCTGATCCGTCCCTGCTCCACGGCCACACCAGCAGCATCGAGACCCAGGCCATCCAGCCAGGGGCGGCGGCCTGTGGCCATCAACACCCCACCGCAGGGCAGAGCCAGCCCATCCGACAGCTGAACCGTCAGGTCACCGGGCTGACCGCTCACTGCCGACACCGTGCGTTCCAACAACACGTGGATTCCCTGCTCCCGCAGCCCCTCCAGCACGGCGTCCGCCAGCTCCCGGTCAAATCCCCTGAGCAGGCCTGAGCCCCGCACCACCTGGGTGACCTCCACCCCAAGGCCACGCAGGATGCAGGCGAATTCACAGGCGATGAAGCCCGCTCCCACCACCACCACCTCCTTCGGCAACTGCTCCAGGTTGAACATGTCATCGCTGATCCAGGTGTGCTCAATCCCGGGAATATCCGGGCGCACCGGCCGCCCTCCAACCGCCACCAAATAGTGCGCAGCAGACAGCTCCCGTTGGATCGGGCCACCCCGTTCGGGCGCGATGCCGATGCACTGGTCGGACAGAAACCGGCCCCAGCCATCGATGCGCTCAACACCCGCCTTCTCCAGAAAGCCGAGATGCAGATGATTGAGCCGATCCACCTCGGCCCGCACCCGGCGAAACAGTTCCGCAACGCTGCTCTCAACGGAACCCAGGGTGAGGCCATAGGCCGGGGCATCGTTCAGTTGATGCCGCGCCTGAGCGCCGTAGACCAAAAGCTTTTTGGGGACACATCCCCGGATCACACAGGTGCCGCCGACGCGGTCTCCCTCAACAATGGCCACCTTGGCGCCATGGCGGGCCGCCCGCTTGGCAGCGGCCAACCCTCCAGACCCTGCACCCAGAACAATCAGATCAAAGGTCGACTCGATGGCCATGGCGGCGTTGGCAACACATCAATTCTCATGACGCGGAGGATGCCTGTCGACGTGCCACCAGACACATGGCAGAAAGTAAAGGCAGCGTTATGGTCTGAACAAGATTGGCTCAAGGACACGTGAAGAGACGTGGCACGGGAGCCTGACCACCGTTGACCCATGAAAAAAACGCAACGTTCCAAGCCCCAACCCCCTGATCTTGAGCAACAGGTGCTCCAGCGTCGGGACATCGTGATGCTGCTCACCTCCGACGACATGAGTCTTCGTCTCAAACAGCTGGCACGCGAGGGTCGCCAGGACGACTGTCTGGCGCTGATGCAGGAATTGGGGGACTGGCAGTCCTATGGACGAGGCGATCTGTCCCCGATCCTCCATGCCCCTTACATCGGTTCCGTCTGAAGCACTCTCCTGGTCAGACCTGGAGGGTCTGACCGCTGACGAACCTGACCGCACGCAGGGGCCGACCAATGCCCAGGCGGTTCTTCGCTTGTTCGGCCAGGAGGAGAGCGCAGTTCGCGTCACCCTTTACCGCGATCACCATGCCTGGTGCCCGTACTGCCAGAAAGTTTGGTTGTGGTTGGAGTTCAAACGGATTCCGTACCGCATCCGCAAGGTGACGATGCGCTGCTACGGCAGCAAAGAGCCCTGGTTTCTGCGTCGTGTTCCGAGCGGAATGCTGCCGGCCCTTGATCTCGATGGCCGGCTGATCACCGAAAGCGATGAGATCCTCCTGCAGCTGGAGGCGACTTTCGGGCCCCTCGGCCAACCGATGACCACTCCGGACGTGCGCTCCCATCGGCAGCTGGAACGGCTGCTGTTCCGGGCTTGGTGCCTGTGGCTGTGCACCCCTGGCCTCAGCCCGAAGGATGACCAACGGGCCATGGAGCAATTCCGGCGCGTCGCCGGACAGTTCGAGCAAGCCCTGCGTCAATCACCCGGCCCCTTTCTCGATCCCGCTGCACCGGGAACCGCTGATCTGGTGTTCGTGCCTTATGTGGAACGGATGAACGCCTCGTTGGCTTATTACAAGGGATATCGACTCCGCCATGAGCATCCGGCCATCGATGCCTGGTTCCGGGCTCTTGAACAGCAAGCCACCTATCGCGGCACCCAGAGCGATCACCACACCCATGCCCACGACCTTCCCCCACAGATGGGCGGCTGCTGGTCCAACCATTCCGACGCGGCACGGACCATGGCCGATCAAATCGATCGCGGGGATGGACTCGCTGAGGATGAAGCCTGCTGGGACGCCGACCACAGCATCAACGCGGCGGCCATCGCCCTGGGCCGGGTGCTGCGTCACCGCGAGCGCTTGATGGAGCGAAACCCACTGGGCCGCAGCGGCTTTGATCAGCCACTCCGGTGTGCCCTCACCAACCTGATGGGCCAAGGCTCACCGTGCCCCGACCACGGCAGTGCCCTTGCGCTTCGCCACCTCCGCGATCGGATCTCAGTCCCTCGGGACATGCCCCTGCCGGCCGCTCGGCTGTTGCGTCAGGCGCTTGAACGGACAGCGGCACTGGATGGCCCGGATCAGCCCCCACCACTGCCGATCCGGGACCGATTCGATCAGGACCCAGCGCCTTTCGTGGGTCGGCCATAGTGAAGGTCTTGACACCTGCGGTGTGGCTCTCGACCTGTCTGGCTACCAACCGATCCCGGAAGCTGGACGCAAGACCGAGCTGATCGAGATCCCCATCGCCAGCCTGCAGCCGACCCAATGGTGCGTGGGTCTGGCGGAGGTGTGGGCCCGGCAGGAGGACTTCGCCAGCGAAACCCGCCAGCAACGGCTCGATTACCTCAAGGGCAAACCCGTGCCCCTGGTCCGCAGTGCTGCCGGTGAGGTCTGGATGGTGGATCGCCACCACCGACTGCGGGGTCTGCTGGGTCTGGATCCCCAGTCCACGACCTGGGGATACGTGATTGCCGAGCTGCCCTGCAGCGACCGCAGCGAGGTGCTGCGGTTCCTCGAACAACAGGGTTGGTTGTATCTGATCGACGGACGGGGGGCTGGACCGCGTCAGCCGATGGAGTTACCCCGCACCTTGCTCGATCTGGAGGATGACCCCTACCGCAGCCTGGTGTGGAAGCTGAAGAAGGAAGGCTTCATCAAGCCGCAGCCGCAGATCCCGTATCACGAATTTCGCTGGGGTGCCTGGCTGCGTCGACGGCCCTTGCCACCCTTCAGTTCCCGGCAGCTCCAGCCAGCACTGGCCCCGGCACGGCGCCTGGTCTGTTCCCAGGCGGCCAGCACGATGGCGGGATGGAAAGGCGACAAGAAGGCTTGCCGCTGATCAGCGTTTGCGCCGGGAATCAATCTGAAGCAGGTCCTTGACCTTCTGCACCTGGCCGGCCAGCTGGGGGTCGCTGGCCAGCTTCTTCTCCACCTGTTCGATCGCGTACATCACGGTGGTGTGGTCCTTGCCGCCAAAGGTGTCGCCGATCCGCGGCAGGCTCAGATCCGTGCCCTGCCGCATCAGATACATCCCCACCTGACGGGCCTGACTGACGGCACGACGGCGGGTGCTGCTGAGCATCTCCTCTGCGGTGACATCAAACACCTCCGACACCTTGTCGATCACTTGTTGCGGTGTGACGTCAACGCCTTGCCCGGTCGGATCAAGCATCGGCGCCACCGACTCCACCGTCATCGGCAGGCCGGTGATCGAGGCGAAGGCCACGGCACGGGTGAGGGCCCCCTCAAGCTCTCGGATGTTGGAGGTGAAACGCCCCGCCAGGTAATGGATCAGATCCCGGGGCAGGGCCATGCGCTCCTGCTCCGCTTTCTTCTGGAGAATCGCCATGCGGGTCTCGAGATCAGGGGCCTGGATATCAGCGATCAGGCCCATCTGGAAGCGTGAGATCAAGCGCTGCTGCAACCGGGGGATCTGACTGGGGGGCCGATCACTGGCGATCACCACCTGTTTGCCGGCTTCGTGCAGGGCATTGAAGGTGTGGAAGAACTCCTCCTGGGTGTATTCCTTGCCTTCGATGAACTGGATGTCATCCACCAACAGCAGATCCGCCGCGCGGTAACGGTCTCGGAAGGCCTTCATGCCGTCCTTGCGGATGCTGTCAATCAGATCATTGGTGAAGGTTTCGGTGGAGACGTAGGACACTCGAGCGGAGGGATCGATCTCCAGCCGGTAGTGACCGATGGCCTGCATCAAGTGGGTCTTGCCCAGACCGACTCCGCCACAGATGAACAGGGGATTGAATTCACGGCCGGGAGCTTCCGCCACCGCCAGGGCTGCCGCATGGGCCATCCGACTGTTCGGACCCACCACGAATCGACCGAACACGTAGCGGGGGTTGAGCCCCGGCAGCACCCGTCGCGGCGATCGCGACGGCGCGGACTCCCGGACAGCCGCCGAGTCTCCGGGGGCCGAGGCGGGCTCCGGCGGGTCAGCGTCCTGGTTTGTCACCCCGGGGGAGACGACAGCGGAATCAGCCAGAACCACCACCTGCACCGGGCCACCGCAGGCTTCGCTGGCCAACTGGGTGATCGACGGCAGCAGCTGCTCCCTCAACCTGACTCCGGCAAAGGGATTCGGGGCGAGCAGGCGCAGTTCCCCGTTGGCAAAGCCACTGCAGGCCGTTGGCCGGATGAAGGTCTCGAAGGTGGGCTTGCTCAGCTTGGTCTGCAGCCCCTCACGCACCTTGCTCCAGAGCTCCTCGCCCGTCAGCACCACACCGCCATCCCTTGAATGCTGAATCTACGCACGCTGCTCGGAACAGTCCGCTTTTAATGAATCAGCAGACACCAAGCTTCGATGCCGCCTTCGCTGCGTCTGATCGGGTTCACCCTGATCGCCACCAGCCTGAGCTCCTGCAGCCTGCTTCGAGACCTGAGGGGAGGATCGGAAGCTCCGAAGGTGGAACCTCCGCCTGTGGTCCACGATCAGCCGCGCTCAGCCCCCCTGCAACCGGGGGAGAACGTGATCGTCAAAGCCGTCGAGCGGGTCGGGCCTTCGGTGGTGCGGATCGACACGGAGAAAGACATCAACAACCCAATGGGTCAGCTGTTCGGCCTTGGCCCCTCCACCCAGCGGCAGCAGGGCCAGGGGTCGGGGTTCATCACCCGGGCCAACGGCCTGATCTTCACCAACGAGCATGTGGTGCGCGGGGCGGATCGGGTCAATGTGACCCTGCCCGACGGGCGCCGGTTCCAAGGCACCGTCCTGGGCGGCGACCCACTCACGGACGTGGCTGTGGTGAAGGTGGTGGCAGAAAATCTGCCGGTGGCGAGCCTCGGCAATTCCGACCAGCTGCGGCCAGGGGAATGGGCGATTGCGATCGGGAATCCCTTTGGCCTGAACAACACCGTCACCGCCGGCATCATCAGTGCCGTGGATCGCACCGATGCCAACATCGGAGAAGGGCAACGGGTGCCGTATATCCAGACGGATGCTGCCGTCAATCCAGGCAACAGCGGTGGACCGTTGATCAGCGCAGCCGGTGAGGTGATCGGCATGAACACGGCCATCCGCAAGGCCCCAGGGGCTGGGTTGAGTTTTGCGGTGCCGATCAACCTCGCCAAACGGATCGCTCAGCAGATCGTGAGCACCGGGCAGGCCTCGCACCCCTTCATCGGTGTGCAGCTGCGCAGCCTCACCCCGCAACTGGCACGGGAGATCAATGCCACCAGCACCCGCTGCACCGTGCCCGTTGTGAACGGTGTTCTCGTGGTGGATGTGGTGCCCGACACCCCGGCTGAATCGGCAGGGATCCGCCAGTGCGATCTGATCCGGGCCGTGAATGGAACCTCAGTGGAGAATCCATCCGAAGTGCAACTGGCCGTCGATCGAGGCCGTGTGGGGCAACCGATGCAGATCACGATCGAACGCAACGGCCTGGAACAAACCCTGGAGGTTCTGCCCAAGGAACTGCCACGACGCCAGCGCTGAGGTGACCACTCCTGCGGCCCTGGTGCTGATGGCCCGCTGGCCCGCGCCGGGGCGATGCAAACGACGCCTGGCTGCGGACATGCAGTCACAGCTGAGCCTCAATCACAGCAGCGAACGCAGTGCCCGTCTGCAGGCGCGGCTCACCCATCACACCATCGCTGTGGCCTGCACATTGCATCGAGACGGGTGGGTCACCCCTGTGTTGGCCGTCAGTGGACTGGGTCCCAGCCGTGCCCGGCGTTGGGGGCGGCAGCAGGGCATCGATGAGATCGGTCTGCAGGGCGATGGCAACCTCGGAACACGGTTGAAACGGCAACTGCTGCGCCTGCGCCATCGCCGCACCGCTGCGCTTGTGGTGGGCAGCGACCTACCGGAGTTCAACCGCCGCGACCTGCTGATGGCACTGGAGAGCCTGCACAGCCATGACCTTGTCCTGGGGCCCGCCGCTGACGGGGGCTACTGGCTGATGGCTCTGTCCGCAGCGCTGATGCAGACACCGGAGCGATGGCCACTGGTCGGCATCCCCTGGGGCAGCTCCGAGGTCTTGGATACCACGCTGGAGTCAGCCGAATGCAACAACCTCACCGTGGGACTCCTGCCGCAGCGGCAGGACCTGGATCACCTGCGTGACCTCAAGCGATGGCAGGGCTGAGCATCCTGATCCCGACGCTGAACGAAGCGCGACGGCTTCCCCTGCTGCTGGCCGATCTGGCCCGCTGGCCCCATGGGACCCAGGTGATCGTCGTTGATGGAGGTAGCCGGGATCGAACGACGGCTGTGGCCAGCCTGGCTGGCGTGGATCGACTGAGCAGCCCCGAACGGGGCCGTGGGCAGCAACTCATCCACGGCATGGCCGCTGCTATCCATGACTGGACGCTGGTGCTCCACGCCGACAGCCGTCTGCCGCCCCGCTGGTGCAGCGCTGTTCAACGGGTGATTGAGAGCCCCCAGGCGAGACGCGATGCCTGGTTCTTCGACTTTCGTGTGGAAGAGCGGGGGCCGATGCTGTGGCTGCTGGAACGCAGCGTCGCCCTGCGCAGTCGGCTGGGTCAACGACCTTACGGCGACCAGGGGCTGCTGATCCACCGCACGCTTTATGCAGCCAGCGGCGGTTACAGCCCGATCCCCTTGATGGAGGACCTGGACCTGGTGGAGAGGATTGCGCGTCACCACAGGCTGCGGCGACTTCGCTGTCCGCTGGTCACCAGCAACAGACGCTGGCAGGAGCAGGGGGTGATCAGCAGGGCCTGGTGCAACTGGAGGCTGCGACGCCGTTGGCAGCAAGGCATTGCCGCTGATCAACTGGCGGGTGACTACGAGCGCTGAACGGAACGCCACTCAGCTGGCGTACCAGAATGCGCAGCGATGCTGCTGCGGCTCCAGCTCCCAACCCTGGCGCTGATAGAAGTTGACCACGCCTGGATCGGCGAACAGGCTCACCCGCTCCGTGCCCATGGCCTCCAGAGCCTCCAGCACGTAGACCATCAGCTGACTGCCCAAGCCACTGCCCTGGTAGAGCGGGTGCACGGCCACATCCCAGACCGTGGCTTCGAAAACACCATCACCGGTGCAACGGGCGAAGCCCACCAGGCGGGGGATGCGGGGATCGTGCCGCCACAGGCCAACGGTGAGCAGGCTGTTGGCCAGGGCTTTACGCACCCGCCGCACCGGCCGCCGACTCCAGCCCACCGCTTCCAGCAACTGCTCCAGTTCCACCAGGTCAAAGGGATGACGTCGACTGAACACCAGGGTCAGCTGATCGTTGGCACAGGAGCAGAGACGGGCCTCCTCGCCGTACTGCTCAAGCAGCGGCGCAGCCGGCAGGACGAGGGGGGAGGTCATCACAAGCGAGCCAACCCCTTTTCCTGCAGCTCCGCCAGCTGGGCGTAGAGCCCACCCCGGGCTCGCAACTCCAGGTGCGTGCCCTGTTCGATCAGCTCACCGCGGCGCAGCACCAGAATCCGATCCGAGGCCTCCACCGTGGCCAGGCGGTGGGCGATCACCACAGCCGTGCGTTTCTGCAGCAACCGATCCAGGTCGCGCTGCAATGTGGCCTCTGTGGAGGGATCCATGAAGGCGGTGGCCTCGTCCATCACCAGCACCGTGGGGTTACGGATCGCCACCCGTGCCACCGCCAGCAGCTGGCGTTCACCGGACGAGAGATTGCCGCCACGCTCCCGCAACTCTGTCTCCAACCCATTAGGCAGCCGTTGCAACAGGTCGTTCAGGCCCAGATCACGGCAGATTCCAGCCAGCTCCTGATCGGTGATCTCGGCATTGAGCCGCAGGTTATCGGCCACGTTGCCGCTGAACAGGAAGGTGTCCTGCAACACCACTCCCAGCTGACGTCGCAGATCGGCGATCGGAATCGAACGGATGTCACGACCATCCAGAAGAATCCGGCCCTGCTGAGGTTCATACAACCGGCAGAGCAGACGGATGACGGTGGTTTTTCCAGACCCCGTCGGTCCCACCAAAGCCACGTGCTCGCCAGGAGCAATGCGGAAGGAGAGATTGCGCAGGATCGGCTCATCCGGCCGGTAGCTGAAGCTGACGTTCTCGAAAATCACCTCCCCCAGGCCGGCCGAACGCAGCGGAGTGGCGTTGGGATCCTCCACGATCTCCAGGGGCTGCTCCATCAGCTCACCGATGCGCTCCACGGCCGTCAGACCACCCTGAATCTGGGTGAAACGTTCCGCTAACTGACGCAGCGGATCAAACAGACGCTGGGAATAGAGGATGAAGGTGGTGAGGATTCCAAGGCCCATGGAACCCGATGTCACCATCCATCCCCCCAGGGCCAACACCAGGGCAACAGCTCCGAGGGACACCCATTCGAGGAAGGCAGAGATGCTGCTGTCGAAGAAAATCGTTCCATTCACAGCACGCCTGTAAGCGGAACCGGTGCGCTGAAAGCGCTCGCCATTGACCTGCTCGCGCCGGAACATCTGGACCACCTCCAGGCCCTGAAGGTTCTCCTGAAAATCAGCATTGAGCTGGGAGAGCTCCTCTCGAACCCGGTAGTTGGCCTTGCGGTAACGGCCCTGCAACCAGATCACCATCAAGGTCACGGGAATCTGTGTGCAAAGCAGCAACAGGCCAAGCCGCCATTCGATCAGCAGCATTGAAGTGGCGATCACCACCAGGCTCACCAAATCGCCAAGAACACCAACGGCTCCGCTGCCGAAGACTTCCGACAAGGCATCGACATCACTGGTGAGCCGGGTGAGCAACTTGCCCACAGGCATGCCGTCATGGAACCGCAGCGACAGCGACAGGGCATGACGAAACAGATCATCCCGGATCCGTGCGGTAAGTCGCTGACCCACAGCCTGGATGTTGAACAGCTGAACCCCCTGCAGTGCCAGACGCAACAGCACCGACACGAGCAGCAGCGACACGATCAGGCGGATGGCGGCCCCGGTGGTCAGACCCTCCAGCCAGGGCAGGCTGGGTTCGTTGCGCAACACGCTGATGGCCTGGCCCACCAACAGGGGCTGAATCGCTCCTGCCACCGCTAACGGCACGAGCAGCACCAGGGTCAGCAGCAGACGGCGGCGGTCATGAACGAGATAACGGCCCAGCCGACGTACCCGTTTCCAGTCACTGATAACACTCATCCGGCGCCTCCAGCAGCGGCCGAGGCCGTGCGGACCGCCTCAACAATGGCGTTCAGAGACCCATCATCCAGCCGCATCGACAGGGGGTGACCAACCAAGCGGGCCGTGGTGTGGAACAGATCCTCGATGGCCACCAGCCCGTTATCCCGCAGGGTGCGCCCCGTCGCCACCAGATCCACGATCGCTTCGGACATGCCGGTGATGGGCCCGAGCTCGACAGAGCCATTCAGATGCACCAGCTCCACCGGTAGATCGAGCCCATCGAAGTATTCACGGGCGCAATGGGTGAACTTGCTCGCCACCCGGCAGTGGGGCGGCAGGTCCGCCGCCCGCTCGTAGCCACTGCTGGCCTTGACGGCCACGGCCATGCGACAGCCTCCGAACCCAAGATCCACCAGCTGCGCCACCGGCAATTGGTGCTCCCGCAGCACGTCGTAGCCGACCACGCCAAGCTGGGCCTGGCCGTAGGCCACGTAAGTCGGCACATCACCATTGCGCACCAGCAGTGCCCGGGCTCGACCGCAGGGGGTGGGCAGCATCAGCTGGCGGTTGTCCTTGTCCAGAGCCGCCGAAAAATCGAGACCTGCGGCCGCGAACCGAGCCACGGAATCCTTGAGCAGCGCTCCTTTGGCCAACGCAACGGTGATCATGGGTCCAGCGTTGACCGTGTAACCAGGCAGGACTTTAACGATGCAATCCTCCCTCCATGCCCTGCCGGTGCTGCAGGACAACGTCGTGTGGATCTGGGTGCGGGGCGATGAGGCCGCTGTGGTGGACCCTGCCGTGGCCGAACCAGTCATCGACTGGCTGCAACAACGGCAGCTGCAGCTGAGTGCGGTGCTGCAGACGCATCACCACGCCGATCACATCGGTGGAACCCCTGGCCTGCTGGAGCGATGGCCGGATGCGGCCGTGGTAGCGGCTGGAGCGGATCGATCGCGCATTCCCTTTCAGACCATCTCCGTCAGCGACGGCGATCAGGTGACCGTGCTCGGCCGATCGCTGCAGGTTTTGGACGTGGCCGCCCACACCTCCGCCCACATCGCCTTTGTGATCCCCGAGCAGGAGGATCCGGATCTCGGCCCGGTGTTGTTCTGCGGCGACACGCTGTTTTCCGGGGGGTGCGGACGTCTGTTCGAAGGGACCCCGGCCGACATGCACCGAGCCCTGAGGCGGCTATCGGAGTTACCTGAATCCACCAAGGTCTGTTGCGCCCACGAATACACCGAAGGGAACCTGCTCTGGGCCACCCAACAGCAACCGCAGGATGCAGCCATTCGCCAGCGCTATGACGCCGTGGTGGATCTGCGTCGCCGCGGGGAGTTGAGCCTGCCCAGCAGCATCGGAGAGGAACGCCGCAGCAATCTGTTCATGCGGGCGGCATCGGCCGAACAGCTGGGACGCCTGAGGCGGCACAAGGATCAATGGCGCGCAGCCTGATCCGCTGCGGGAAGAGAATCACCTCGGCTCCCGGTTGAAACGCCAGTCGACAGCGGGTACCGCGCGGCACATCCAACGCCAGTGCAGCGTTGACGCGGAGGTCGCAGGGACCCTGCTGCACGCGGTACTGCCAGGCCTGTCCAAGGAACTCCCGTCCCATGACCGTGGCCTCACCCTGTGGATCGGGCTGAAGCCTGATCAAGGCCGGGTCCACCAGCAGCAGTTGCTCATCGGGCCCAGGTTCAGACCCTGGCAGGGGACTGTCCCCCTCCAATGCACCGATCAGGCAGTGCATCGGGCCATCGAGGGGCACAAGATTGCCTTGAAGGACAAAGCGACCGACAAACGGTGATGCGGGGGCATCAACGAGGGCTCTTGGGGTGGCGCACTGATGCAACTCCCCGTCCCGCATCACCGCCACACGATCACAAATGGCCAGTGCCTCGCCGGGGTCGTGGGTCACGATCAGCCCCGTGGCTCCGCAAACCTGCAGAACGGAACTGAGTTCACTGCGCAGCCGCAGCCTCACCTCCACATCCAGATTGGAGAAGGGCTCATCCAGCAGCACCAGCTTCGGCGCTGGAGCCAGAGCTCGGGCCAGGGCAAGGCGTTGCTTCTGGCCGCCAGAGAGCTGATGGGGATAACGCAGCTCCAGCCCCTTCAGCCCCAGCAACTCCAGCAACCAGGCCGCTCGGCTGTCGTCCTGACCAGGACGCAGACCGAAGCAAGCGTTCTGCCAGGCCGTGAGATGGGGGAACAGGGCGTAGTCCTGAAAGACCATGCCGATCCCGCGCCGCTCAGGCGGCAGCCAATGGCCGTTCCCCGCCACGGGGCGCTGCTGCAGGTGCACCGACCCCTGAGAGGGTCGTTCAAAGCCGGCGATCAATCGCAACAGGGTGGTTTTCCCGCAACCAGAAGGCCCCAGCAGTCCCACCAGCTCACCCGCTGCGAGCTCCAGGTCAATCCCCCGCAGCGTCCAGGGTCCCGCAGGGCCGTCGTAGCGATGCCAGAGGTCACGCACGGCAACGGTGGCCTGGGTCTGCGACAACAGCGAAACGCGATGATCGATTCCATTCTGCGATCCGGCCATGACCGCTCAAGCCGTAACGACCCCAGCAGCCCCCGCTCCGGTGGGGCCATACAACCAGGCGGTACTGGCCGGTGGCTGGCTGTACTGCTCAGGCCAGATCCCGCTGGATCCGGAGACGGGGGCCATGGTGGGCGATGGAGATGTGGCGCGTGAGACGCGTCAGGTGCTGAAGAACCTCAGTGCCGTCCTCGAAGCCGCTGGAGCGACCGCAGCCCACGTGGTGCGGACAACGGTTTTTCTGGCTGATCTTGGGGATTTCCAAACCGTCAACGGCATCTACGCAGAGATGTTTGGGGCGGGCACAAGCCCAGCCAGAGCCTGCGTGCAGGTGGCAGCGCTGCCGAAGGGGGCACGGGTCGAGATCGACTGCGTGGCCTGGCTCGGTGATGATTTGCAGACCAGGTGATCTGATCAACTGCACCGGTGAGACGCAAGGCGGTAAAGCTCTCTGAGATGTATGGAGAGCCTTGGTCAGCGTCCCGCCGACACCCCTCACAACTGAGAACCAAGGGGCTGTGGCCATGCAGCAGCTGGCCCTCCGGGATCAGGCCTCACAACCTTTGCTCAACAGTGGCTGGACGCTGCTCTACTCCGGCCTGACCCCATCAAGGGCCAGCGTGACCCTGTTGGATCCGAGTGAAAGCCTTCAGATCAGCCTCCAGATTCCGACAGGCGAGACCGCTGACGACTGGGATCTGTGGCTGGAAGCCTGCAACCGACAGCTCAGCGTGCCACTCAGGCAATGGCTGGAATCCCAAGGCATTGAACAGACCACCCTCAGCCGGCTGACAGGAGCTGAGCCAGGTGGTCAGGAGCCTCTCAAGATCAGCAACATGCTCCAGGTGGCACGTTGGTTGCAAAGCCCGATCGAAGCCATCGAAGCCCTGGCGGAGTCCAACGGATCCCAGCTGGTGCTCCACCTGGCAGGACTGGGAACCAACAGCTGAGGGGGCTGACCCCGTGCCGACATAGGTTATTGGGCATCAGGGGGATGATCCGATGACCCAGGCCAAGCTCACCATCGGTGAACTGGAAGCGGGATACCCGCTCTATTGCAAAGCCCTGAGACGACTGCTGCAACAAGGCAAGACAGCCAAGGACATCGAACGCACCGTCTGCTGGGGACACCTGGAAACCCTCAACCGTTGCTTACCGACGCGCTACAAGGC
>ERZ802830.3195-NODE-3195-length-14159-cov-22.1139_pt1 | contig 14159 bp, 14 predicted proteins | sample MGYA00345654_ERZ802830 | MGnify/ENA primary metagenome ERZ802830 (study PRJEB30503, sample SAMEA104212375) | marine metagenome | biome: Westerlies Biome; feature: [SRF] surface water layer (ENVO:00010504) within the epipelagic zone...; material: water... | reverse complement strand
TCATCTTCTTGTACAAGCCAATTTAGTACTGTTCTTCCAGCATCAGGAACAGGTGTAAATTCAAAGCCAAATCTTGTTGGATATTTTCCAGTCATGATGGAAGCTCTTGATGGAGCACATGTTGCATTAGCGGCATAGCCTCTGGAAAACCATATTCCACTTTCGGCTAGTGAATCTATATGCGGAGTTTGAAGAGTTCCATCAGCTGCCCCACCATTATGAAGCGAAATATCGTTGTATCCCATATCATCAGCCAAAATTAAAATAATGTTTGGCCTTGTGTCATCGATATTAAGATTTTGGGAGGGACCTTCTGCCCAACTAGTAGGTATATTTTCTTGCACTGGATTAATCAAGTTCATTACTTTTGGCATCATCCAAACTATTACGTTTACCTTATATTCCCAAAGGAGAAGTCCTGAAACTAATATTATCAACAATGAATAGAAAAGCTTTCTCATGATTTGGTTCTACTTAACCTTTTCTCTAGTTGATAGTATTAAAAATATTATTAAGAGAAAAACTACATAAGGAGCCCCTGTAGCTCCGGGTGTCATGCCAGATGTATAGATACCACCATCTACAACAGATTTCTCCATAAAAGGATATACAAAAAGTCTAACTGACCATTCAGTTAACCAAAATATAAACATCAAAGGAATTAATGATTTATATCTTAAAATTACTACCCAAGACATCCCACAGAAAATTAATTGAGCCAAGCCCCACAAAGAGAAAAACATGTAAATTAGCGGCATTGGATCCGGATCACCTGATAAAACGATAAAGTTTGCAATATCATGCATTCCATATTGCTCAAAAAACATATGAATGACTGATCTCCAAGTCATGAGGCACACAAATGCAACAAAGAACCACAGAGCAAGTCTACTTCCTCGATATGTATTGTCTGCAGTAGAGGGCAGCAGATTTAGATTGAACATATTTAGAGTTTCAGTGCCCCTAGTTCTGAGCAAGTTTGATTAAACTCTTTAATCGTATCTTGGATAATTTCTTCAGCTGACTTTACGCCGTCTATTAATCCTACCGATTGTCCTGAAAGTGCTGGTGCCGCGTTCATATCACCACCAAAATATAAATCTTGTATTTTACCCATTGCTGACATATCCATTTCTCCAGCTTCCAAAATCTCTTTCGTGAACTCCGTTCTTAGTGCTCTAATTACGGGCTTGGAAGTTTTATTTAATATCCAGGTTCCATTGAGGGAAGAGTCAAAGATATAATTTTTAAAATTATCATGTACTGGACTTTCTTTACTGGAAACAAATCGTGTTCCCATTTGAATTCCTTCAGCTCCTACAGCAAAAGCTGCTGCCATACCGGCACCATCTGCAATTCCACCTGCTGCTATTATTGGCAAATCTATTTTTTTTCTGATCGCTTGTATTAAAACGAAAAGACCAACTTCCTCTGGACTCTTAAATCCTCCTCCTTCAGTTCCTTCCACCACAAGTCCATCAACACCACAATCTGCTGCTTTGATTGCCCCCTCAACACTTGGCACTGCATGATAGACAGTGATGCCTGCATACTTGAGTATGTCTATATACTTAGAGGGATCACCAGCTGAAGTCGTTACAAACTTCACTCCGTGTTGAACACAAAACTCTACCATGCTCTCATCTCTTAAGAAGAGGAGCGGTAGATTGACTCCAAAAGGTTTATCGGTAAGTTCTGACATTTTTTCTATTTCTGCTTTGCAGTTATCAACTTCACCAGAAGAAGTTTCAATTACTCCGAAGCCTCCCGCATTGCAAACCGCAGAAGCTAATTGACTTCTTGCAATCCAACCCATTGGCGCTTGAATTATTGGATATTTTGACCCTGTATGTTCTGTTACTCTGTTCATTAGTTTTCCTTAATAAAGTTGATTAATAATTCTGAAAGCTCTTTTGGCCTTGTCCATTGATAAAAATGACCACCTCCAATTTGAGGAGCACTTTTTGCATTTGGGCACATTTCTAATACATCCTTTTCAATTCCATTAGTAACAGGATCATCTCCTGCGAAGACACTAAGAAAAGGTTTATCCCAGGAAGAGAAAAACTCTCTCGCTTTTCTTTGCTCCTCTAAGGATTCATCAGGAATTGTCGGTACATGACTTGGCATAGCTCTTGGTCCCATTTTATAACTTGGGTCTGGAAAAGGGGCTTCGTAGGCCTTTGCTATGTAAGACTTGAAAGGTGATGCACTATATTTTCCTAATAAGATAAAAATATAATTTAATACTAGTGAAACTAAAGATCTTTTATCCATTTGCATCGATTGTATAAATCCTATTGGTAAATCCTCTGTATCCCAACAAAATTTTTGCCAGTACATAAATTTGAGTCCTGGATGAGTTTTGCCACTATCCATTTGGCGTATTTGTTTTGACATAGAAAGGGGGTGGAGTTTTATATTACTTTCTCTAAAGGCTTTTATTTCCTCAATAACTTCCTTAGATACTTCTGGATTATAAGGAAGGCCAGTATTACCCATTGAGACTTTCAAGAATCTATCAGGTTCACGAGCAACTATTCTTAATCCAATCAAACCTCCCCAGTCCTGACCAAAAAAAGTTAGGTTTTGAAAATTATTCGCATTCAACCAATCCACCATCCAATCAACTTGATTTTGGTAGCTGTAGTCTTCTCTAGCAGCAGGTTTATCAGATTTTCCATAACCTGGTAAGTCAGGTGCGATAACTCTTATTCCTGCTTCCGTTAAGAAAGGTATCATCTTTGAGTAAAGGTAGCACCAAACTGGCTGACCATGCATCGCCAATAAAATAGGTCCTTCTTTTGGTCCTTCATCTATATGATGTATTCGCAGATCTGAACCATCATTAGTTTTTATATTTGTGTAATGCGGTTTGTATGGAAAATCAGTTATCTTTTCAAATCTCTCATCAGGAGTTCTTAATATTTTCATATTTATTTTTCTTTCAATAATAAATTTTCACAGCCTGTTCCCTCAAATAGATCTAGTAATCTTTTTTGATCAATCTCAGTTAAAGAATAAAATTCTTGGTTGATCCATTGGAGACACTTGCCTTGATAATTAAAAGTTTTTTGACTCCAGACAGACCCGTCTATTTCTGTTTCCCAAGTCTCATTACCATCTTTTAAAGCCTCATTATTTGCTAAAAGTGCAGGCACATATACATGTCCTATTTCTTTTAATAAAGACAACATACTTTCTGGAAGTGAGTCAAAAGTCTCCCATGCATTTTTTTCTAGATTGATACCTGATAGATCTTCCATACTATTTATCCACGCTACAGTTCGTAGAGATTCTTCGTGTGCAATTTTTCTAGAAGTTGGATCTAAACCTATTAACTGAGTAAGTTGACCATATATTGCAAAGTCTGCTGAGCTTGGCCTTTGTCCAAATAGAAAAGGTAAACTACTCAAATGATTCTCCATGATACCTAGAAACCGTTTATAACTGCTCTCTATGATTGGGGCAGTTATTTCATTTGAACCTACTACCCAAAGCCTTTCTATTTGTCTTGAACCAATTCCTTCCTTAAAGATTTTCCAAAGATCTTCTTTGAGATCTACTTTATGATTCAATGGCAGGATAGATGAAGCATTATCGGCATCCTCATCGAAGTGCCAACGGTAATGAAACATGTATTTGGTCACCCACTCATCTCCAAAATCCTCTAGTAGATAATTTAGGAAACAAAGGGCTGGATCTTCCGGTATAACACTCCTTCCTTCAAATTCTTTTTCAAGTCTTCTGATAATAGGAGTTGAGTCAGTCACAGTCTGAAGATGACCCTTTTCATCTCTCATGAGGAATGTAGGAAGAAGAACAGGCTTGGGAGGATCTATACCAAGTTCCTCGAATGCACCTCCGCTTTCTAAAAGTTCTCCAGGATTACCCCAGATCATTTCATAAGGTATGTGTCTATATCTTAATAGTGCAAGCATCTTTCTTGTATAAGGAGATGGTGGAGCACCAATAAGGATAACTTTTTCTTTAGATAACACCTTAAGATTCCTTATATATCTTCTACAGAAGTTTCGATATTTAACTGTCCTTCTAGGCCTGCAACTCTGTGCTGTGCACTTTGTATGTAATCAGGATCTGAAATCATTTCCAACATAGCCTTTCTGGATGGGTACATAGCTATGGCTACTTTGTCCCATAAATCTTCAACTTCGCCCAGCATTAGCCTATCAACATTACCTCCAAAAATTGGTTTCCCGCCAACTTTAGCTAAGTGCCCAACAACTTCCTCGCCATAAATGGCATATGCCTCTTCACCTGAAAGGTCTGTTTCTCTTTTATCTGGATATTGCGCCTTTTCTTTAAATTTAAGCAGATTCACCATAAAAATTGGTTTATCTTCTTCTTGATCATTGAACCCTTTAAGTTGTTCTTCATTGGGCATAACTGCATTTTTAACTTCCATAAACTTCTCCAAGTTTTACAACATATTTTATGTCATTAGTAAGGTTTTAAATATAAACAAAATAAGGTAACTTGAACATATGAAAAATAAACAAGTAATTATCAATAGTCTTCCTGAAGGTAAATTAACTGAGAGTAATTACAGGCTAGTTGAGTCTGAAATACCCGAAATTTCTTCTGATCAGGTTTTAGTTAAAACAATATCTTTTGCGATAACTGCTGGCACTCGTGCAGGTCTCCAAGGTAGCGCTAGTTACGCAGGAGCCCCGACTACAGGAATTGTTATGAACTGCACAGGCATTGGAGAAATTGTAAAGAGTAATTCAGAAGAATATCCAATCGGTAAAAATGTACTTACTCAAACAGGTTGGCAAGAGTATTCGGCCCAAAATATTCAGTCTTTGACTCTTCTTAGAGATACTGTCGCACCTTCTTTATATTTGGGCCCTTTAGGTATCAATGGATTGACTGCATACTTCGGTCTTCTTGAAATCGGACAGCCACAAGAAGGGGAGACTGTTATGATCTCGGCAGCCGCAGGATCGGTTGGACATATGGTGGGACAAATTGCCAAGATCAAAGGCTGCAGTGTCATTGGAGTTTGTGGAAGTGACGATAAATGTGAAAAACTTATTAATGATTTAGGTTTTGATGCTGCTGTAAATTATAAAGATGCTAATTTCAGACAAAATTTAAAGGAAGCAACACCTAATGGGGTAGATGTTTATTTTGATAATACTGGTGGCATGATTTTAGGTTCGGCATTATTTAGATTAAATTCGGGTGGCAGAATAGCTTGCTGTGGAGTTGTTTCGCAATATGACACTAGTACACCAGAACCGGGACCAAGAGGGATACCGGGTCTACTGGTAAATAAAAGTATCAGAATGCAAGGATTTCTCGTATTCGATTTTGCAGACAAATACGAAGAAGCCACGAATGATTTGATTGGATGGATTGATTCGGGTCAACTCAAAGTACTTACTGATGAGCTTGAAGGCTTGGAAAAGGCCCCGCAAGGTTTCGTAGATTTATTAGCTGGTGGGAATATCGGCACGAGGATAGTTAATATTTAAAGATTATGAATTCGGCAGATGCTTTATTAAAAACTTTAATTGCTAATGGGCTCGAGGTTGTTTTTGCCAATCCAGGCACTTCAGAGATGCACTTAGTTGCTGCGATAGATCATCATCCAGAGATAAGACCAGTTTTGGGGCTTTTTGAAGGTGTTGTTTCAGGGGCTGCAGATGGCTACGCAAGGATGTCGGGTAAGGCAGCTGCAAATTTACTACATTTAGGCCCTGGATTAGGAAATGCTTTTGCGAATATTCACAATGCAAAAAAAGCCAGAACTCCTATGTTAAATATTGTGGGAGATCATGCTACCTATCACCTTAAATATGATGCACCTTTGACCTCTGATCTAGATGGTCTTGCTAAAGCCAGTTCAGATTGGGTAGGTAGAAGTAAGTCTCCAGATGACTTATCAGATCTTGGAGCAAAAGCCTGGCAGGCTGCTCATAAATATCCAGGTCAAATCGCAACTATGCTTGTGCCAGCCGATTCAGCTTGGGGTGAGACTGAGAAATTAGGTAAAGAACTTGTTAGCGAAGGCCCCTTAGATATAGATAATTCTCTTCTTACCGATGCATATAATGTTTTGTCTTCAGAAAAAAACACCATGTTGTTTATAGGAGGAGATTGTCTAGATGAGGAATCTGTAACTTTAGCTGGAAAAATTGCTACAAAAACTGGATGTCGTTTAGCTACAGATACTTTCGTTATAAGACACAGGAGAGGAACCGGATTGACTAAGGTAGAGCCAATTCCTTATTTTGCTGAAATGGCTGAGGAACATTTAAGGGGTGTTGAATCTATTGTTTTTATAGGAACTAAGCCACCAGTATCTTTTTTTGCTTACCCAGGAAAGAAAAGCTATCTGTCTCCAGAGAATGCTGAACTTATAGAATTAGCAACGCCTTATCAAGATGGAAAATCTGCACTTTATCAATTAAGTGAAATGTTAAAGACTGATAAGATTGATAAATCATTAATTCCTGACGGAATTATAGATGCACCATCAAATGGTGAGCTGAATGCATCAAACCTTGGCCCTTTATTTGCAAGCTTACTTCCGGAAGATGCCGTTGTTTGTGACGAAGCAGCGACATCTGGATTTTTTGTTACTCCACATGCCTGGAATTCGAAGCCACTTGATTGGTTGGCTTTAACTGGAGGATCAATAGGGCAAGGACTTCCCTTAGCAACCGGTGCAGCAATCGCTGTTCCTGAGAGGCCTGTCATTTGTCTCCATGGCGATGGAGGAGCAATGTATACAGTTCAGTCTCTATGGACGCAAGCCAGAGAAGGACTAAATATTACAAATGTTATTTTTTCAAATAAAGCTTACGCAATTCTTCAGGTTGAGTTAGAAAGAGTAGGTGCATTGGAAACGGGCGATAGGGCAAAATCAATGTTCTCTCTTGATAATCCAGAAATTAATTGGGTTTCTTTATCCAAATCCATGGGTGTTCCTGCAAATCGTACGACCACTGTGGAACAATTTTCAAAGGCATTTTCAGACGGCTTAAATTCTGAAGGACCAAGCTTAATAGAAGTTATAATTTAAAATAAGGTAAGGGATGAATCTCAATTTTTCAGAAGAAGAACTATCATTTCAAGAGGAAGTTAAAGATTTCCTCCGTAAAGAGCTTAAGCCTGAATTAGTAACTACGTCCAGAAAGACATCTGCAGTTTTTACTGAAAAGGAAGTTGCTATGGAATGGCAAGCCATACTCGCTAAAAAAGGATGGCTTGTTCCATCTTGGCCGGAAGAATATGGAGGCACCAATTGGACTCAAGCTCAAAAATATATTTTTTCATCGGAATGTGCAAAAGCTGGGGCTCCCAATTTGATACCAATGGGCTTAGCAATGATTGGACCACTGCTATTAGGTCGAGGAACTAAAGAGCAAAAAGACTACTATATACCCAGAATTATTAATGGAGATGATTACTGGTGTCAGGGTTATAGCGAGCCAGGTGCAGGTTCAGATCTCGCTAGCTTGCAATGCAAAGCAGACAGACAAGGTGATAAGTACATCATTAATGGAACAAAAATATGGACTACTCATGCTCACCTTGCAAACAAGATATTTTGTCTGGTTAGGACTGATAATTCAGGTAAAAATCAAGAAGGAATTACATTTTTGATGATGGATATGCATCAGCCGGGAGTCAAAGTTGAACCTCTTTTAACTATGGCCAAGGATCATGATTTTAATCAGGTCGTTTTTACAGACGCTGTAGCTCATGTCAAAGACAGGATAGGAGAAGAAAACGAAGGTTGGGCAGTTGCAAAATACTTATTAGAGTTTGAAAGAAGTGGTGGGGTAGGTGGCTCGAAAAGCTTATCTGACATAGAATTTATCAAAAAGTTAGTCCAAAAAATATCTTCACAACATCTAGACGAAAGTTTTTTGGAAATTTACTTAACTAAAATTACTGAGTTAGAAATTAAAGCTAAAGCTATCCAATACACTTCTTTAAGAATATTAAGTTCTTTAGGGAAGGGAGATAGTCCTGGGCCGGAGTCTTCTATGATGAAGACATTAGTAACAGACCTTGAGCAAGAAATTTCTGAGCTTACTTTAGAGGTTATAGGTTATTACGGAATTCCTTTTCAAGATACAACTTATGGCAGCAATGAACCACCAATTGGCGATGAGGATTACAGACCTATAGCTGGCAAATATCAGAATCTTAGAGCGACTACTATTTATGGAGGGAGCAATGAGATACAGAGAAATATAATGGCCAAGGCTGTTTTAGGCTTATAGTTATGAAGTTATTAATAAGAGTTATTATCGCGTCATTAATTCTTGGAATTACTTCTTGGGTAATCATCCAATTACCTTCAGTTCAAGATAGAATATTGGTAGCGGCTTTCTCAGCTCTTGGCTCAGGATCGAATAATTTACCTAAAGAAGACGCCTTAAGTGCTGCTGTTTGTGGTTCAAGATCACCATTACCAAGTCCAGGAAGAGCAGAGACATGTATTCTGATTTCTGCTGGTGAAGATCTATTTGTAGTAGATGTAGGTGATGGTAGTAACGATAACCTTAGAAGTTGGAATATTAATTTTAGAAATATCGAGGCAGTTTTAATAACACATTTACATTCAGATCACATTTCTGATTTGCCTGGCCTCCATCAGAATGCGTGGGTTGTAGGTGAGCGTAGCTCAAAGTTAAAAGTTTTTGGTCCTGAAGGCGTTGATCAATTCACCCAAGGAATAGAAATGGCTTATGCGCATGATTATGTATTTCGTAATGAGCATCACGGTGACGCAATAGCGTCTTTGGAATTCGCAGGTTTTGACACCAGTGTAATAGATCTCAATAACCCAGTAATATTTGATAATGGTGAATTGAAAATAACAGCATTTAGGGTTGTTCATGAACCAATAGAGCCTGCTCTAGGATTTAAATTTGAATACAAAGGAAGATCTATAGTAATCACGGGAGACACCTCTTACACTCAAAGTGTCATTGATAATTCAATGAATGCTGATGTCTTGTTTCATGAAGCCCAAGCTAATCATATGCTAGCGGTTATGGAAAAGTCATTGAGGAGCAGCGGTGCGGAGTTATTGGCAACCGTATTGGATGACATAACTACTTATCACACTACTTTAGTAGAAGCAGCGGAGATAGCTAATGAGGCTAATGTTAAAAAATTATTTTTTTACCATCTAACACCAGCACCAAGAAATTATATTCAAGAAATTATGTTTGTGAGGGGAGTGGATCAGGTTCGCAAAGAGTGGACTCTTGTAGAAGATGGAACCCTAGTAATATTGCCTGTCGGCTCTGAAGAGATAATCGTCACAAATATGTAAGTTGGTGCTTTTAATATAACTTGATTATTGAGTTTCAGTAACCTAACATCACGTTCCCGGTTTTTATAAAAAAGGAGAATATATGCGTAATGCAGTAATTGTTGATAGTGTTAGAACAGGACTTGCGAAGTCATTTCGTGGTGGTTTTAATAACACTCGTGCAGATAATATGACAGCTCATGTTGTGAATGCACTTTTAGAAAGGAATCCTAAAGTCGATGCCTCTATGGTTGAAGATATTATTTTAGGTTGTGGTAATCCAGAAGGAGCTCAAGGGCATAACATCGCAAGAAATGTTGCAGTATTATCAGATCTACCTATTCAAACAGGTGGAGTAACGATTAATCGTTATTGTTCTTCAGGCTTAAACTCGATTGCAATGGCAGCAACACAAATCCAAAGTGGATTTTATGACTGCATTATTGCAGGTGGAGTAGAGTCTATAAGCACTTCTCAGGGACATACAAACATGCATATGTACGTAAATGATAAATTAGCTGAGGAAGTTCCAGGAATATATCATGCTATGGGAACTACAGCTGAAGCTGTTGCCGATAGATACAATGTTTCAAGGGAAGCTCAAGATGAATATGCTTTATCAAGCCAGCAAAGATGTGCTGCTGCACAAGATGCAGGACTCTATGATGATGAGATTATTCCTATGGATACAAAAATGATCTTAAAGAATAAAGAAACAGGTGCTGAGAAAGAAGTTGATGTAACTGTTGATAAGGATGATTGCAACAGACCAGAAACAACTTTAGATGGTCTTTCTAGTCTTAATCCGGTTTTTAATCCTGAAGGAGGATCAGTAACCGCAGGTAATTCTTCACAACTATCTGATGGTGCTTCAGTAACTCTTATAATGAGCGAAGAAAAAGCTAATGAATTAGGACTTAAGCCTCTCGCCTACTTTAGGGGTTTCACAACCGTAGGATGCCAGCCTGATGAAATGGGAATAGGTCCTGTATTTTCTATACCTAAACTTTTAGAATCTGCAGGTCTTACAGTTGAAGATATCGATCTGTGGGAACTTAACGAGGCATTTGCTTCTCAAGTTGTCTACATTAGAGATCAACTTAATCTACCGACTGAAAAACTTAATGTAAATGGAGGTTCAATAGCTATCGGCCATCCTTTCGGCATGACTGGGTCAAGACAAGTTGGTCATTTAACTAGAGAATTAAGAAGAACTGGTGGCAAGTATGGAATCGTAACCATGTGCGTTGGTGGCGGAATGGGAGCTACAGGTTTATTCGAATCTATTCCTGAGTAATAATATTGTCTAAGGATATAGCCTTGGACGAACATTTATTAATTCAAAAATATTTTTCTAACATTGGCTCGGCCTTTCTGGCCGAGCACAATGTAGAAATTTCAGTAGGAGATGATGCTTCTGTTATTTCCTCAAAGCAAAATATCCAACAAATTAATTCTTTAGATACCTCAATAGAAGGTGTTCATTTTTTAAGCTCTATGTCTTCAACAGACATAGCATATAGATCATGCGTTATTGCTTTAAGTGACCTTGCTGCTTGTGGGGCTCGACCAAAATGGTACTCAATAGCTATCACTTTGCCTCAAGTAGAGGATAGCTGGCTAAATAGCTTTTCAATAGGATTACAAAAATTTTCTGATGAATATAGGATTCCTCTTATTGGAGGAGATACAACAAAAGGAAAACTTTCAATTACCGTTCAAGTGATGGGCGAAGTTGATACTAATAAAGCCATTCTTCGCTCTACTGCCAAAGAAGATCAATTGATATTCGTAAGTGGTGTTATCGGAAATGCTTATTTGGGTTTAAAAGAACTAAGTGACAATTTAGGTACTGATTCTTACTCCAAAGCTTATCTCGAACCAAAGGCACATATAGATCTTGGCTTGAAACTATCTGATATTGCTAGTGCATGTATAGATATCTCTGATGGTTTATTGCAAGATTTAAATCTAATTTGCCAATCGAGTAATATAGGCGCTGAGATTTATCTAGAGAAGATACCAACATCAATTTCAGAAAAATCTCTAGAACTTATCAATTCAGGTGATGACTATGAATTATGTTTCACTGTGGATGAAGATAAGTATGACGAATTAATGAATATCTCCAAGACTTTAAATATCCCTATTACATTGATTGGAAAAACAAGCTTTTCAAAAGATCTCATTCTTTATGATGTTGATAACCAAAGAGTTGAATTGAATTCTGGTTATAGTCATTTTTAGCATGAATCTAAGAAACCCTCTTTCATGGCTATCATTAGGATTTGGTTCAGGATTATCACCAATTGCACCAGGGACTATGGGAAGCATTGTCGCATTGCTAATTTACTATTTTTTCTTCGATAGCTTGACTACTTCCTTAACAAATAATTTCTTCTTTCTTATATTCATAATGATAAGTTTTTTAATAGGTATTTACATATACCCGAAAACTGTTGAAAAAGATGATGACCCCGGTAGTTTCGTTTGGGATGAATTTGTAGGTATGTGGGTAGCTTGCTTGCCGCTTTCATATATTGAAACTTCTTTTCTGTGGTTACTGGTTTCGTTCTTTCTGTTTCGTATATTTGATATTTGGAAACCCTTAGGCATTAGGACCTTCGATAAAGGACACGGAGCTTTTAATGTAATGATTGATGACGTGATAGCAGGTGTTTATTCGGCAGTTTCAATCATTTTTCTATTTACTTTTTTTAATTACATTTAGGAATTCTCAAGTAAAATACCCACTCCAAAAATTATGTCTATTGAAAAAAAAGCTGAAGCCAAACTACCAACTCACTGGGGTGATTTTTCTGTTATTGCTTATGAAGATCCTAAATTAGGAGAGGAGCACTTACTTCTCTATTTAGGAGAACTTGTAAATGATTCTCTGCTGAGAATTCATTCTCAATGTTTGACCGGAGATGCTTTATATAGCTTAAAGTGTGATTGTGGCTCTCAACTTGCGCAAGCTATGCAGTCAATCGCAAAAGAAGGTCATGGAATGATAATTTATATGGCACAAGAGGGTAGAGGTATTGGCCTTGTGAATAAAATTAGAGCTTATGAACTTCAAGATAAAGGTTTAAATACAATTGAAGCAAATGAAGCCCTAGGATTTGCCGCTGATGAGAGAGATTATTCATATTGCAAAGAGATACTTTCATCTGTTGGAATTTCTTCTGTAAAACTAATGACTAATAATCCTGCAAAAATAAAGGGATTAGAGGATGTTGGCATTGAAGTGTCAGAAAGAATATCTATTGAAATTCAACCTAATGAACACAATGAAGATTACCTAAAGATTAAAGCAAAATATATGGGCCATATGCTAACTGATTCAGATTAGTCTCAATTTTTCTTTAACAGACTTTTCTATTCCATTTGCATCTAATCCATTAAGAATCTTTTGTTGTTCTTGATCTCCATGCTCTATAAATTCATCTGGAAGGCCTAAATTGAGTATCTTTGCACTGGAATTTAATTTTATGAGATGCTCGTTAACTGCTGAACCAGCTCCGCCAGCCATTACATTGTCTTCGATGGTAACTATAAGTTTATAATTATTACTTATTTCTTCTAAAAGACTTTCGTCTAAAGGTTTTATAAATCGCATATCCACTACTCTTGCATTGATCTTTTTGCCAGCCTCCATAGCAGACTCAAGCAGACTGCCAAAAGAAAGAATAATAACTTCCTTCTCCTCAGAATTTATTACTGTAGAACTTTTTCCTATTTCTATAGTTTCTTCGTTCTTAGAATAATCTATTCCTCTACCAGTTCCTCTCGGATATCTAATTGCGACAGGTCCTGGATGGTCATAGCCGGTGTTAAACATTTCCCATGCTAATGACTCATCGGAAGGTGCCATTATTATCATATTTGGAATACATCTCATATAAGACAAATCAAAAGCGCCGTGATGAGTGGCTCCGTCTAATCCAACTAATCCTGCTCTATCTATAGCAAATAGAACATCTAAATTTTGTAACGCAACATCATGTATGAGCTGATCATAAGCTCTTTGTAAGAAGGTGCTATATATAGCAACAACAGGTTTCATTCCTTCGCAAGCTAGCCCTGCAGCAAAACTGACACTGTGTTGCTCAGCTATGGCTACATCATAATATCTATCGGGAAACTCTGTAGAGAATTCAATCATTCCTGATCCTTCGCCCATAGCAGGAGTTATTGCAACAAGCCTCTCATCTTTGTTTGCCTTAAAGGATAACCATTCTCCAAATATCTTTGAGTAGGAGGGCTTTTTTGGTTGTGCACTTTTATCATTTATGAGGTCTTCCTGCTTTATTTTATTAATTGCATGAAATCCTATAGGATCATCTTCAGCAGGAGCAAAACCTTTCCCTTTAGTTGTAATGACATGAAGAAATTTTGGTCCATTTATATGTTTCAAATCATCTAATATATTAATTAATCCATTGGTATCATGTCCGTCTACTGGTCCAAAGTATTCGAAACCTAATTCTTCAAATAATGAACCAGGAGCGACCATTCCTTTCGCATGTATTTCTGCCTTCCTGGCAAATTCTTTTGCGCGAGGCACATAAGTTAAAACATTTTTCCCACCTTCTCTGATTCTATTGTAAGTTTTACTTGCCCATATACGAGCGAGGTAATTTCTTAATCCACCTATGTTTTCTGAAATAGACATTTGATTATCATTTAGAATAACTAGAAGATTTTTATCTATAGAGCCAGCATGAGCTAAAGCTTCATAAGCCATACCGGCAGTCATTGCTCCATCTCCAATTACCGCCGTGACGTACCTTTTTTCATTTTTCTTTTCCGCTCCTGTGATCATTCCAAGCGCTGCGCTAATTGAAGTACT
>ERZ802830.3192-NODE-3192-length-14170-cov-11.6616_pt1 | contig 14170 bp, 15 predicted proteins | sample MGYA00345654_ERZ802830 | MGnify/ENA primary metagenome ERZ802830 (study PRJEB30503, sample SAMEA104212375) | marine metagenome | biome: Westerlies Biome; feature: [SRF] surface water layer (ENVO:00010504) within the epipelagic zone...; material: water... | reverse complement strand
AGAACATGTTTCTATATAGTTTAAAACCTCATCACCTGATTCCAAAAGCACAAGAGTATTGTTTTTATTACAATATTTTTTAAATGAAATAGATCTAATAAAGCTCATATCAGCTTTTGTTAGATTAAACTTTTCGCCCGTAACATAGTTTTCATTTTCACCAAGGTAGATATCAAAACCTTTTAAAGGCGGTATTGCAGGATTAATAAGAATAGCTTTTGTTTCATGCAAGCTTGAAAAATAAGAAGCGTAATAACCACCTAAGGAACTTCCTACAAATGCCATAGGTTTTTTATTTGAGCTTATTAATTTATTAATCTCATCAAAAGCAAGACTAAAATTATTATTTAAATTCGGTACGATTACTTCGATATCTTTTTTTAATGAAGAAATATATTTTTTAAATAACTTTGCTTTATCTGACTTAGACGAAGATGCAAAACCATGAAAATAAAAAATAGTTTTAATCATTAAAACTTAATGCTTGGATCTATCCCCGCTATGAAGATACTTTCTAACCACTCAGTTAGGAATCTATTTTGTTGTAACTTTTCATCTTTGGATTGAGATTGAGCAATACGAATAAAACATGGAATCGCCTTTTCCCCTTGATACGAAATAACCTCTGCGACCTTTGCATCTACACAAACTTGCAATCTTAGAATAAAAGAATTAAAAACTCCGTAATCAACATTCTGTTTGGCTTCTATTATTAGGGTATGTTTTGATCTTTGAATGATGCAAAAGGAAATCGAATTAGATGATGAATTAGGATTTACTGTTTCGAGCACATATCTCTCTTTTTTAAAATCTTGTAATATTTTTTTTAGACGTAAAAAATTTGCTTCGCAAACAGAAAGTTGATGAGAAGTTTTTGGCAGCTTTTTTAGCATGATTAAATTTTATATTCTTTCTTAAATGGTGTATATCTTTCACACGCCTTAAGATAAGTCTTAATCTCTTTTCTTTCTTTATTACAAAAATCATTAATAGCATTAAAGAAATCTTTCTCTTTAATATAGTGGTAAGAGGCAGTCAATTCTGGTTCAAAACCTCTTCTAATTTTATGCTCTCCTTGAACACCAGGATCAAAATTAAGAATTTTATTATTAATACAATATTCTATGCCTTGATAATAACAACATTCAAAGTGAAGTGAGTCAATGTTGTATAAAGACCCCCAATGTCTTCCGTAGAGCGTATCTCCTCCTTTAAAACACAACGATCCAGCAACTTTCTCATTCTTAATCTTTGCAAAGAAAATAATTGGTTGCACAGATTCTCTAGCATCATGAATCATTTTAAAAAAATCTTTATTGAGATAAGGCCTCTGAAATCTTTGTTCATATGTATTCTTATAAAATATGTAAAATTTGTCCCAATCATCAAGATTGAGATTTTTTGCATCCTTAATTTCAAAATCGATATCAAGTTCGGATATTTTTCTCCTCTCTGTTCGAATATTTTTCCTTTGTCGCGATTTAAAAATACTAAGGTAATCTTCAAAAGTATCATAATCTTTATTTTTCCAAACAAACTTATATCCATTTCGTTCAATGAAATTATTTTCTTTTAAATCATCCTGTAGACTTTTATCTGGAAATAAGACGTGCCAAGTTTCAATATTTTTAGTATTCATAAAATCAACAACCTCTTTTATGAATAAGTTATTTATTTTGCTGCCAATAATTTTTTTTGTCTCACATGGCGTAAAAGGCACTGCAGACAAAAGCTTTGGATAATATTTTCGACCAGTCCTGTTTAAAGCATATGACCATGAATGATCAAAAACAAATTCGCCATGACTATTATCTTTTAGATATAACGGCATAAACCCATTTAGTTTTTCATTTTCACTACAAACTAAATGATTAGGTTGCCATCCAGTAAGAGGTGTCACACATTCTGATAATTCAAGTGATGATAAAAAATCATAATTTATAAATGGCGAACGAAGATCTTTCGTTAAATCCTCAAATTCCAATTTATTCAAAGAAGATATATTTTCAGCAAATTTTAAGCTCTTGCCCATATCAACTCAAATAAAATATTTGTAATGAAAAGCTCAGAACAGCCAAGATACCAATCCAATTATTAATCTTAAAGCACTCAATAAATTTATGTTCTTTGACTAATTTTTTTTGACGAATAAAAAGTATTAATAATCCCACAAAGACAGAGTAAAAATATAAAGAAAATTCATTTATTATTGCGACTAGAAATAAAGATATATAAAAGAATATATGAAGCATTTGTGCATATTTAACAGCATTATTGCCCCAAAGGATTGCAGTTGAATTTACATTAATCTTTAGATCATCATCTTTGTCTTCCATAGCGTAGTAAGTATCAAAACTTACAATCCATGCAATTATGCCTAAATATAATATTGCTAGTGATAATGAAAAAACTGAAGACTGTAAAGAATACGCTATCAGTGATCCTGATCCAAATGTAATACCCAAGATAAATTGAGGAGCTTTAAAAAATCTTTTTGTTAACGGATATAACATTATTAACAGTGCAAAAAATAAAGAAATTTTAACAGTTAGTGTATTGGTAAATATTAGTAAAGAAACTGATAAAATGCTCAATATTATAAAAAATGACCATGCCTCAATTATTGAAATTGAGCCATTTGCAAGAGGCCTGTTTAGAGTTCTTTCCACCAGTTTATCAATTTTTGAATCACTTATATCATTTATTACACAACCACAAGATCTCACCAAAATTGATCCAATAATTACAATTAAATAATTTTTTACATTTACAGTTCCTGATTGAATGCCACCTAATAACAATCCCAATAATGATGGCCATAGAAGAAGGTATATACCAATGGGCTTATCTAATCTAGCAAGTTCTATGTATGAAATTATTTTTTTATTCATCTATTGGCAACAAAAAAATTTCCATTACAGATAATGGATAAACTTCCACAAGATATTTAGATTTTCTACCCCAATACAAATTTCCAGATTCTGAAAACTTTGCAAATACCGTTTCAATTTTTTTGAAGATTTCTTTCTCAAAGAGAATATCTCCAAGAGGCTTTGACCCTAGTTCTCCAAGTTCCGATAAACCTTTTTCTATTGTTCTAATAGGTATAAGCGATCTTGCAAATACTTTTGGTTTGTTGTTACTTAAAAGCAGCACCTCTCTTATTTTTATTTCTCCTAAATCTTCTCCAAGGAAATTAGCATCCATTCTCTTAACAGTTCCTGCCTCATCTTTTATAAGTTCTAATTTAAATGTTCCATTAGATTTAATTCTGTTGGTAATAGGGCCAGTTTCTGTAAGCCAAGATTTAACATGAGTACCAATAGATTCATTATGAAACTCTTTAGAAGTGATCCAGGATGATATTTGTTTAGGCTGCATTAATTTAATTTTCCAAATCTGATATTATAGCCTCGTTGCATTAAACCAAATAAGTTAATTTACTATAGAAGTTATGAAATATAAGAAATGGGAATGTATTGTCTGTGGTCTTATTTATGATGAAGAGCATGGATGGCCCGAAGATGGAATTGAGCCTGGAACAGCTTGGGATGATGTGCCTGAAGATTGGCTCTGCCCAGAATGTGGTGTTGGTAAAGAAGATTTTGATATGATTGAAATAACATGATAGAAACACCAAAAAATCTCACAAAAAATATTCTCTTGGGGATGTTATTAGGCTTTGTAGTTGGAGCCACTTTTTATTATGTAGATTTTTTACCTAAAGCCCTAACTAGTTTTCTAGAGGTATACATATTTAATCTTGGAGGTTCAATATTTATAAATCTATTAAAAATGCTAATCATTCCGCTGGTCTTCTTTTCACTGGTTTCAGGAATATCTTCCTTAACAAGCATGAAAAGTTTAGGCAATATAACTTTAAAAACAGTAGCCTTGTATCTTTCGACTACAGCAATAGCTGTAAGTTTATCTTTGATTGTCGGTTCAATTTTTAGACCCGGGTCTGGTTACTCATCAAATGTAGCGCCTCCAGATAAACTTCCAGAAGGACAAGGCATCTATGAAACAATTCTAGGAGTATTTCCATCAAATATTATTGAAGCTATGGCGCAGAATCAAATGTTAGCAGTAGTATTTTTTAGTATTTTATTTGGAATGGCACTAAATAAAACAAATCACTTAACTGATAATTTTAGTAACGCATTTGAGAAACTTAATACTGTTTTTATGCAACTTGTCATTATGATAATTTCTTTTGCGCCCATTGGAGTATTCTGTTTAATAGGTAAATTTGTTATTACTGATGGGCTTGATATTTTTCAAGAGGCATTTAAGTATGTTTTACTTTTAATTAGCGTGCTGATTTTACATGCCTTCTTTACATATTCATTGTTCTTAAAGATGTTCACTAATTTGTCTATACTGACTTTCTTTAAAAAAATGAAAGAAGTAGCTATTTTTGCATTTTCAACATCTTCTAGTGCAGCAACTATTCCTGTAACTCTTAAAACTGTCCAGAATGATCTAGGAGTAAATAAAAATGTTTCATCGTTTGTAATTCCAGTTGGGGCAACTATAAATATGGATGGTACAGCAATTATGCAAGGCATGGCCACAGTCTTTATAGCTCAAATGTCTGGAATCGATTTAACATTAATTCAATATATACAAGTTGTCATTCTAGCGGTTGTTACATCAATTGGAACTGCAGCAGTTCCATCTGCTGGGACAATCACTCTGGTTATTATTCTTCAACAGTTTGGCCTCCCTTTAGAGGCTATAGGAATAATTTTAGCCGTTGACAGAATCTTAGATATGATTAGGACTTCTGTTAATGTTACTGGTGATGCAGCAGTGGCATGCATTGTTGCTGATTCTGAAAATCTTTTAGATAAAAGCATATTTAACAAATAGCTCAAAAATATACGTTTTCTTTTCAATAATTTGCTAGAATGCTTTATTTAAAATAAGGGGATTCAATATGGATAATTTAATGATTTCACCAATTCTAGGCATGTTAGGAATGGTTATGGCATTTGCAATATATTTGCTTGTAATGCGATATCCTGATGGGGAAGATAAGGTAAAAAAAATTGGTGATCAGATTCATACTGGGGCATTAACCTTCATGAAGACAGAATATAAATATCTGACTATCTTTATGGCTGTAATTGTTCTTTTGGCATGGTATGCGTTAGGACCTTATACAGCTATAGCAGTGGTCGTAGGTGCCTTATGTTCATCAATAGCTGGATTCATAGGAATGTATGCTGCAACTAAAGCAAATGTAAGAACAGCAACAGCTGCACAAAAAGATGGCTCTGCTGCAGCTTTAACAGTTTCATTTTATGGTGGCTCAATCATGGGCCTATGTGTTGCATCGTTAGGTTTAATAGGTTTAGGAGGCTTATATTTCTTCTATATACCAGCGGAAATTGACCCTCATAAACTTGAAGGCTTTGCTATGGGAGCATCTGTAGTAGCTCTTTTTTCAAGAGTGGGTGGTGGAATTTTTACAAAAAGTGCTGATGTAGGAGCTGACCTTGTTGGTAAGATTGAAGCAGGTATTCCTGAAGATGATCCAAGAAATCCTGGTGTTATAGCAGATAATGTCGGTGATAATGTTGGCGATGTTGCTGGAATGGGCTCAGACATTTTTGAATCATATTGCGGTTCTATGATCGCATCTATAGCTATAGCTTATACGCTAGGAAATTCTGACATGATGATGTTGCCCTTGGCTTTGGCTTCGACTGGCTTAATAGCTTCAATAATTGGAATATTTATAGTTAAGCTTCAGTCTGCAAAAGCACCTGCAAGTGCGTTAAGGTCTGGAACTCTTTTAGCGCCAGTTATATTTGTGGCTATGGCCTATTTCATTATTGATTCTTTTGATGGAGTTGGAATGAATGTATGGTGGTGTGTAATAGCCGGAGCCGTTGGTGGTGTGTTGATAGGCTTAATCACAGAATATTATACCGGTGGAAAGCCAGTTAGAAAGATAGCTGAATCAGGCGAAACAGGACCTGCAACGGTTATGATTTCAGGATTATCGGTTGGTATGCAATCTGTTGTAATACCTATTGTTATTTTAGCTGGGATAATTCTTGTCTCAACACAATTGTCTGGCATATATGGTGTTGGAATTGCTGCAGTGGGGATGCTCGCAACTGTTGGAATAACAATGGCAATAGATGCATATGGCCCAGTTGCAGATAATGCAGGTGGTATTGCTGAAATGTCAGGTATGGGTGAAGAAGTGAGAGAAATTACTGACTCTCTTGATGAATTAGGAAATACAACTGCAGCAATTGGAAAAGGTTTTGCAATTGGAGCTGCAGCATTAGCTGCTTTAGCAATAATTTCAGCTTTTTCAGCAGTAGTTGCAGATGCAAATCCTGAGTTTTCATTAGCTCTTACAGAACCAATTGTTTTAGTTGGGATGTTTATAGGAGTTTGCATACCTTTCTTAGTTTCATCAATAACTATGACAGCAGTTGGGGACGCAGCCTTTGAAATGATTAACGAAATAAGAAGACAATTTAAAGAGATTCCAGGATTAATGGAAGGTACTGCAGAGCCAGACTCTGAAAAATGTGTTGAAATTGCAACAACCGCTGCTTTAAAGAAAATGATGTTACCGGGTGTAATTGCGGTTTCAATGCCAGCAGTTGTTGGTTTCGGACTTGGCGCACAAGCCTTAGGTGGGATGCTTGCTGGTGGTTTATTAGGCTGTGTTTCTTTGGCTTTAATGATGGCAAATGCTGGTGGAGCTTGGGATAATGCAAAGAAGTTTGTAGAAAAAGGAAATTTAGGTGGCAAGGGTTCTGACACTCATGCAGCTGCAGTAGTTGGAGACACAGTAGGAGATCCTTTTAAAGATACTTCAGGACCTGCAATGAATATACTTATAAATGTAATGGCTATAGTAAGTTTAGTTATAGCACCACTTTTAAGTATCTAACCAGAATATTGAATATTAAGAATCCAGGGCTACATCCCTGGATTTTTTTTGACTAAATTAAGCTAATGAAAAATAAAATATTAGTAATCGGATATGGAGATATTGCCAAAAGACTAAATTATCAGCTAGACGATAGTACTTCTGAAATATATGGAATATCTAGACAAGAAAATAGTACAAGCAATTTTATCTCTTGGGACTGGTTATCATCAGATCTCCCTAGATTAGAAAACAAGGAATATCACAGCATAGTTTTTATTCCAAAGCCAAGTGCCACTGATCAAGCTGGTTATAATGATGGATTTATTAACTCATCAACAAATGTTTTCAATTTGTGCAAAACCATCTCCTTTAAAAAATTTATAACTATTTCTTCTACAAGAATATATGGTGAAAAAGAAACTAAGTTAGTTTCTGAAAAAGATTTCAATCCAAATGAATTTAGAGGTAGAACAATTCTAAAATATGAGGAAAGCCAAATTAAAAGATACGCAGAAAAATTAATAATACTTAGGCTTTCAGGATTATATGATTCTAAAAGTGAAATAAAACCAAAAAATCATCTACATAGAGAAAATGCTGCAAAAATAATAAAGTTTTTCATAGAAAATGATTTAAATTACACATCTCACCAAATTTTTAACTGTTGTGAGGACGATTCAATTAATATTTCTAATGAAAGACTAAAAAAGACTGGATTTATTTTTGATTGATATCACTAGAACTAAAACCTATTGCCAAATACAATTAATAAATGGTTAGCAGTATGACAGGCTTTGGTTTTTCAAGTTCTATTTCTAAAGGTTTGGAAATTTATATTGAGATTAAGGGAGTTAATCACAAATTTTTAGAAGTATCTATTAAGCCAAATGACCTAAGTAATGATTTGGAAGAATATATAAGGAAATCAGTTTCAAAGAATATTATTAGAGGTAGAGTTGATATTAGAATAAAACTTAAATCTTCTTACGAAACTTCTTACTCGATAGATTCAAAACTTGTAAGAAAACTTCAAAATTCATTAAAAGATTCTCAACTTATTGGCGATATTCAATTTAAGGACATCAAAGATGTTCCTGGCATCTTTAAAGCTGAAACCACACAAAATGTAAATCATAATTTAATTAAGAAAGCTTTTAACGAAGCTATGAAAAATTTTGTGTCATCAAGAAATGAAGAGGGCTATAAAATAAGTAATGTTCTTTTAAAAAAAATTACACAATTAGAGAATACAACAAAAAAAATTCATAAACTTAATGATAAAAATTTAAATAAAAGATCAAATTTATTTAAGAGTAAAGTGCTGCAACTTGTTGATAGTTTTGATGAAGGACGTCTTGAACAGGAAGCTTTATTACTTGCATTAAAATATGATGTTAGCGAAGAAATAGATAGAATTTTTTTCCATACAAAGTCTTTGCATAAAGAGCTGAATAAAAAACTGTGTAGTGGTAAAAAAATTGACTTCATTTTGCAAGAACTTTTTAGAGAATCAAATACTCTATCGGTTAAGCTTGATGACCCTAATTTAAAAAATCATGCCCTTGATATGAAGCTATATGTTGAGGAAATGAGAGAACAAATTCAAAATGTTGAATAAAGCAACCAAACCAAAGCTAATTGTATTTTCTGCGCCTTCTGGTGCAGGAAAGTCATCCCTTATTAAAAATATTATTGAAAAAAGTACTGGAGATATTGAGTTATCTATATCAGCTACAACAAGACCTCCAAGAGATGGAGAAGAACATGGAAGAGATTATTTCTTTATATCTGATGAAGAATTTAACGAATTAAGAAGAAGCGATTCTTTTATAGAGCATGCCAACGTTCATGGTTATCAATATGGAACATTAAAATCATTTGTAGATGAAAAGATTCAAAATGGAATAAGTATTATTTTAGATATCGATGTACAAGGATTTAATCTTATTAGAAATGCTATTGAGCACAATTTATCAATTTTTATAATTCCTCCTTCAATAAAAGAACTCAGGAAAAGGCTAACTTCTAGAGGATTAGACTCAAGCGATGTAATAGAAAAGAGATTATTGAATGCTAAAACTGAGCTTAAATATGCTGAACAATATGACTATATTGTTCTAAATGATTTATTTGAAAATACCTTAAGTGAACTGGTTTCTATAATTAATAATGAAAATTATATCTATGATAGGGAAACCAACATTAATTTATTAAAAGATTTATTGGATTAATAAGATAATTGCAATTAGAATACGTGTCCCAGGAGAATATTAAATGGCTAGAATTACAGTAGAAGATTGTTTAGAAAAAATACCAAGTAGATTTGACCTCATACTTATGGCATCGAAAAGAGCTAGGCAACTTTCAACAACAAGTAGAGATCCGTTAGTTGAGTGGGATAATGATAAGCCTACTTTAGTAGCTTTAAGAGAAATAGAACAAGGCCTGCTTGATCAAGAAACACTTGAAAAAACTCTTGAAGAAGATGTGTTGCTTGATGAGTTTGCATTTCCTACAAATAAAGAAGACGAAAACATAGGATAAATGACTATAGGGGAGATATTTTGAGTGACCATGCGCTCCCAAATATATTACTTAACGATTTTTCAGGTGATAATCTTTTAAGACTCCCATCAAATTTTTATAAATCTGCAAAATTATATCTTGATAGAAAATCTTTAAAAAAGATTCAAAAAGCATACTCTGTTGCCTTTTATGCTCATCAAGATCAGAAGAGAAGAGATGGTTCTGATTACATTTCTCATCCCTTAGAAGTAGCTAAAATTCTCTTAGATCTAAAAATGGATTCTGATTCGATATGTTCTGCATTATTGCATGACGTTTTAGAAGACTGTGATGTAACAAAAAATAACTTAAATAAATTATTTGGATCAGATGTTGCTGAAATAGTAGATGGTGTAAGTAAGTTAGGAAAGCTTGACATGAAAAGTGGTTCTGAAAGAGAGGTGAACAACCTGCAAAAGATGATGCTTGCCATGTCTAAAGATGTAAGAGTTGTTTTAGTTAAAATTTGTGACCGTTTACATAATATGAGAACTATTGAACACCTACCTAGATTCAAGCAAATTCAGAAATCAAAAGAAACAATTGAGCTATATGGACCTTTAGCTTTAAGAATTGGCATGCAAGATATTAGATCTGAATTAGAGGATTTATCCTTTAAATGTATTCATCCATTAAGAGCGTCTATGCTTGAAAGCGCTATCAAAAAATCAAGTGGTGGTCGTAAAAAGATTGTTACTAAAATTCGTAAAGAATTAAAAAAGCGTCTTAAATCGAATGGCATTGAAGATGTGGCTGTAAAAGGAAGAGAAAAAAACATTTATAGCATTTATAGAAAAATTAAATCCAAACATAAGCCCTTTTCTGAAATTTTAGATGTCTACGCTTTCAGAATTCTAGTCGACTCTGTTGATGATTGTTATAGATCTCTTGGAATCATACATAATTATTTTTCTCCAATAGAAAATAGGTTTAAAGATTACATAGCAATACCTAAAAGTAATGGCTATCAAGCTCTGCATACTAGTTTATTAGCTTTAAGCGCATTTCCAATCGAAGTTCAAATACAAACAAGAAATATGTCTTCAATAGCAAGTTTTGGTATAGCTGCACATTGGCAATATAAAACAAAAGAAGAAAATATTAACTCTGGTCTTAGAGCTACAAAATGGCTAACCGGTCTTGTTGATCTTCAAAAAAAGACCAATACTCCAGCAGAATTTGCTCAATCAGTTAAGACTGACCTTAGTTCAGACGAAGTGTACCTGTTTTCTCCAAAAGGAGATATATATGCTCTTAGAAAGGGAGCTACACCGATTGACTTTGCCTATGAGGTTCATACAGACCTTGGCGATACGATAATTGGCTGTAGAGTAAATAGAAGTGATGTCCCATTAAATATTGAATTAGAAACTGGACAAACAGTTGAAATTATTTCATCAAAAAAAGATTTTGAGTTAGATCCATCTTGGTTAAATTATGTTGTAACAAGCAAAGCCAGAAGCGCAATTAGAACAAGATTAAGGAAACAAAAGACTTCTGATGCAAGAAAAGCTGGCAAAGTTTTACTTGAAACCGAACTAAAAAGAGGGGGTAAGAGTCTTTCTGAATATAGAGGAAGTTCACTTAAGAGAATACTGAATTCCATCGGAGTTACTTCATTGAATAAACTTCTTACAGATTTAGGGCTAGGCAAAAGAACTGGAAGTATTATCGCAGAAAGATTTTATTCAGGTCTTCAAATAAGAGAAGGAATCAAAGATGTAAACCCGGTTTTAATTTTAGATAATAAAATTGAAAGTGTTACTGTTAGATTTGCAAAGTGCTGTATGCCTGTTTACGGTGATGAGGTAGTAGCTCACTCAGACACAGAGAGAGGAATAGTCATTCACCACAAGAAATGCAAACAAGTAAATCAATTTCTTAAAAAAGATTCAAGATACCTTCCTGCTATATGGGGCGAGAATAAAACAGATCATCAATACAAAGCAAAAATAGATGTAAATACAGAAGATAAAGTTGGAGTTTTATCAGACCTGGGTTCTGTTTTTGCAAGATCTGCTATCAATATAGGTTCTGTTAATACAATGACGATTGATAAGAAATTTGCAGGATTTGAAATTGAAATAGAAGTTAAAGATAAAGATGAATTGCAAAACATAATGCAAAAAGTTCGATCAATGAAACTGACTACTAGCTGTAAAAGAAATATTAATGAAAAATAGTAAAAAAATATTATTTTTTTTATGTACAATCCCACTAACAAGTAACTATATTTTTGCCAAGGAGCCTATTAATATGTCAAAAGAAATCATCTCAACAAATAATGCCCCGCAAGCTATTGGACCCTATTCGCAAGCAGTTAAAACTGGGAATCTAATTTTCATCTCTGGGCAAATACCTTTAAATCCTAAAACAGGAGATTTAGTAAATAGCTCAATAGAAGATGAAGCAAATCAAGTTATACAAAATATAATTAGCATTTGTGAAGCTGCTGGCCATAGCCTTGATGATGTTGTAAAAATTACCATTTTTTTAACTGATTTAGGTAATTTTGCTACTGTTAACGAAGTGATGACAAAACATTTCTCTGAGCCATATCCAGCAAGAGCAACCATTGAAGTTTCAGGATTGCCTCTTGGCGTTAATGTAGAAATTGAAGCAATTGTAGGAACGAATGGCTAAAAACTTACTTTCAATTCAAGATCTTTCAAAGAATGAAATTTTAGATCTTATAAAATTTTCAGGTAATTTTATTGATGATGAAGGAAATTTTAGAAAAGAAGATCTTTTTCCTGACAAAACTGTGGCAAACGTATTTTGTGAGCCCAGTACAAGAACGAAATCTTCATTTGCTATAGCCGCTGGAAATTTAGGATGCTCTGTTTTAGATTTTAATATTGATAATTCTTCGATCCAAAAAGGAGAATCTATATTTGAGACCATAGATGCTCTAAATCTTATGGGAGTTGACCTCTGCGTGTTGAGACATCCAGAATCGGTAATACAAGAATTAGCAGAATCTCTTCCTAAAATGGTCTTTATTAATGCAGGAGAGGGATCAATATCTCATCCAACTCAAGCATTGTTGGATATCAAGACAATTATTGATCATAAGAAATCTCTAGACGGACTTAAGATTGTGATTGTTGGTGATCTTGATCATTCAAGAGTTACATCATCTTTTGTAGAAGGTATTTCAAACTTTCCAATTGAATCTTTAACATTTTCAGGACATCCTGAAATGTGCACGAAATATCAAAGTCCCAAAACAGGAAATTATGAGCCAGATCTAGAAAAAGCTTTGCAAGATGCAGACGTGGTTATGACTCTGAGAATTCAGTATGAAAGATTTCAAGAAGAATTAAACTTGGATCTAGATACATATAAAAGTTCATATCAACTTTCTTCAGAGAAACTCGAAAACGCAAGGGGTGATGCAATTATTATGCATCCTGGACCAGTAAACTATGTTGAAATAACTGAGTCGGTCTACGATTCTGAAAATTCAGTTATCAGACAACAAATAGCTAACGGAGTTGCAATAAGAATGGCTGTTTTATCTCAATTCTTGAGCGGCTAGAGTCCTTTTTACTGTTTCAACAATTGAAATAGTATTCTGATCAATTTCAACATTTATAGCTGATCCTTCGATAAGACTATCTAAATTCGTAACTGAAAGAGTTTCTGGTATTAAATGAATATTAAAACTATTTTTATTAACTTTACCCAAAGTTAAGCTACATCCATTAATACCTATATATCCTTTTTCAAATATGAATTCATGATATTTTTTTGGAAAACCAACAATGAGATCTTTTGAATTAGGCTTGGTAATAATTTTCTTTATCGTTCCTGTAAAGTGAATATGTCCTGACATGAGGTGACCACCAATTTCTGATGATGCTTTGATAGATCTTTCTAAATTTACACTAGATCCTTTTTCTATATTTTTTAGATTAGTTCGTAAAAGAGTTTCTTCTATTGCATCAAATTTTAATTTATTAATTCCATTATCTAATGATGTAAGACAAATACCATCAACTGAAATGCTTGCACCTTTTTTTAGGCCCTTGTTAAAGCTTTTTGGAGGAGCTATCTCTATTGATAAATTACCTTTTTTATTTTTGACTTTTGTAACTTTACCAACACCTTGTACTATTCCTGAAAACATTTAGGCTCCCCAGGTTTCTCTATATTTACTTAAGCTATCAAGATGACTTATGAATGATGAATCATTTTCTACAAAACTTATTAGTGAATCTAAGTTAACAATAGATTCAACTTTTAAACCGAAATCTAATTCAAGCTCTTTACTGGAAGATAAATCTGATAATCCCCTTTCTTGTCTATCTAAACCAACAATAAAAGAAGAGGGGGTTGCTGAAAGATTTTTAATTGATTCAATAGATTCCCTTCCAGCTGTTCCAGCAGATAAAACATCATCAATTATTAAAACTTTTCCCTTGGGCTTTGTGCCAATTATGTTTCCACCTTCTCCATGATCTTTTTCTTCTTTTCTATTAAAGGATAACGGATAGTTTTTCCCTTTTTCACTAAAAAGTGTAGCTACTATTGAACCAAGAAAGATCCCTTTATATGCAGGACCATAGATACAGTCAAATTCCATCTCTTTATCTTGAATTGCATCAACATAACATTTTGCTAACTGATATAAGCTACAGCCACCAAGCATTTTTGCAGCATTAAAGAAATATGGACTTGACCTACCTGATTTTA
>ERZ802830.3191-NODE-3191-length-14173-cov-10.6146_pt1 | contig 14173 bp, 13 predicted proteins | sample MGYA00345654_ERZ802830 | MGnify/ENA primary metagenome ERZ802830 (study PRJEB30503, sample SAMEA104212375) | marine metagenome | biome: Westerlies Biome; feature: [SRF] surface water layer (ENVO:00010504) within the epipelagic zone...; material: water... | reverse complement strand
TTGCTCCAATTTTTTGTTGTTTTCTTGCAATTAATTCCTATAAATTTAACAATTACAAAGAAATGTACATTTGGATGGCTTTTGGAGCATTTTCGTTTTTGCTTGCTTTATTTATGTTAGGGGTTTTATGACAACATTTTTTAAAGGTTATTTATTTTTGGTTGGTTTGATTTCTATTATCATGGGCTTATATGGTATGTTTTGGCCAGACTTTAGTTGGTATCCACCGTTTGAAAGTATTGAAAGAGGAACATCATTATCTAATTTTATTCGGACTATTTCAGGAGTCTTTGTTGCTTCAGGCTACATACTCATAAGGTTTATATTCTCATCATCAAAAGTTCAGCTAGGCACTGTCTTAATATATTTAGTAGCATTTATGTTAGTTGGTAAATTCTCTGGTTTTCTTTACGATGGATTTCTTCAACATGACGTAATTGCATTTTGTATGGGAGTCATCACACTTGTATCTTTACTGGCAATCCATAGACATAGAAAAAGTTTATTAAATTATGATCTTTAAAAAATTTTCCATTTAAAGATAATATCTATATATAATGCATCTGCCTGGGGATGTGGTGGAACTGGTAGACACGCTTGGCTTAGAACCAAGTGCCGCAAGGCGTGGGGGTTCGACTCCCTCCATCCCTACCATTTTTAGATTAAATTAATTGATAGGTAAAATATTCCCTAATTATATTAGACATAAAAAATATATACTTTTAGATAAAAAAAACTAGTCAAATTTAGATTTCTAGTTATACTAAAATTTGAATGACAAAATTAAATTTACATAAAGACCGGGAAACAGCAGCATAGCTGGATCTTTCTTTATGTTAAAGACCCAGCTTTTGCTGGGTTTTTTTTTATAGAGGATATGATTATGAAAAATATTAACTTAATGTATTGTGCATTTCTTTTGATGCCCTTTATTTTAATCTCTCAAGAAGTTGAAGAGGTGATTGTTACTGCTAATAAAAAGGCTGAAACACTTCAGGAAATACCAATGAATATTTCCGTCATTACTGAATCGGCAATAGAAGAACGAGGTATAACTAATCCTGAAGATTATTTAAGAACTATTGCTGGGGTTTCAACTCCTGGTGGTTCAAATTATTATACCTTCAGGGGCTTAAATACATCTACTTCTCAGCGTTCATCTGGAACTTCATCAACATATATAGATGAAGTTAGTGGATCACTAATGGGATTATTTGATATTGAGAGAATTGAGGTACTAAGAGGCCCGCAAGGAACACTATATGGCTCAAATGCTATTGGTGGAACAGTCAGATACATCACCAATAAGCCAGATTCAAGTGCATCTTATGGAAAAATAAGAGTTGGATATGGTAATAAAGTTAAAGCTGATGATCCTGAAACAAGTATTGAGATGATGTATAACCTTCCTTTATCTGAAAGTCTTGCAGTAAGGGCTGTATATTCTCAATTAGTTTCGCCAGGTATATATAAAAATATCCAAACTGGTAATACTGTAGGTGAGGAAGATGATTCACAGCTTATGATTACTTTAGGTTTTGATAATGGCGGAAAATTAAAAGCAAGTTTTAGATATTTTAATGTTAATAATAAGGCTTACGGTATATTAGAGCCAGGTCAAAGCAAGCCAGGTAGTGCTGATGTTTATGTTGCGGACTGTCCTCAGGCCTCAAGTTGGTGGTATAACTGGGATGGAGATCCTACCTGTTCGCGTTTAAGCGCCATATCAAATTTTGCTGCTTCAGAGGCAGATTATCCTAATGGCGGATCTGTACTTACTAATTATGATCCAAAATTTGCACATGCATTAGCTGCAGATGAGTCAGAAGATATCACTAAAGAAATCTTTGTAGCAAACATCAAATATGATTTCGGTTTATTTGATGCAAATTTGATTATTTCTGATAAAACAATCAGCGAAGACGCTATCACAGATTGGGCTAGGATAGATATGGATGATTATGTTCCCGCACCTTTAATTGTAGATGGCGATGAATATTATCAAGAAACAACAGAATTAAGATTAGTTTCTAAGCCTGGAAAATTTGAATGGACGGTTGGCTACTATAACTATAAGTTTAACGAAGAACCTAATTCAATTTCGCAAACACAGTATGCAATTGATAAGTATTGGTTAGATTATGTAACTGAAATTGCTGCAGGTGTTGATCCAGCAGTATATGATGCTACTGCTTATTGTCCTCCATTCTGTGATGATCACATAGGATATCCACATTTATACTATGCTTCATATACTGCTTACAACGAGCAAGAAGAAACCTCTTTGTATGGACAATTTGATTACAATGTAAACGAGAAACTAACTCTTACACTTGGCATAAGAGATTATGAAATTAAGGATAAATCTAAATCGTATCAATATGGTATTTTCTATATGGATAGCAACGGATGCGATGGAAATGATCCTGCTGGAACAGATTGTTCTGAATTATCTGGTCAAGAATCAGACACTAGGATGAAATATGCAGTTAGCTATGAAGTAAATAAAGATTTAACTTTGTATACAACTAAAGCTGCTGGATATAGGCCTGGAGGAAATCAGTCTCCACTTCCACCTTTTTGTAATAGTGATGAAACTGCTCAAGAAACATGGGGTCCTAGGTTTAATTCTGACGAAGCTGAAACCACAGAATTTGGGCTAAAATCCAGAGGCGATAATTACACTGCTAACGTTACTTATTTCGAAGTTGATTGGGATGGAATTATTATTTCAGTAACACCTGGTTGTGGTTGGTCCTATAACTTTAATGGCGGGAAGGCTGAAACATCTGGTTGGGAAGTAGACTTTACTTATGCAATTAATGATGAGCTTTCACTAGATTTTGCAGGTAGCTCTATGACTGCTGAAACATCTATTGATATTGCTTCTTTAGGTGCTGCTGCTGGTGACAGGCTGCCTAACACTGTTGAATCACAATGGAATCTTGGATTAGTTTATGACACTACAATTCTTTCATACCCATCATATGCAAGACTTGATGTTAATTATTATGGAGATAGCTTTAATACATTTGCAGAGAATCCAAATTCAAGCTCTCCAGATTACACCAAATTAAATTTTAATCTTGGATTAGATTTAAGCGAATACTCAAAATTGCAGTTATCTATTGATAATCTAACGGACGAGAGAACGGAAGCCTATATATATGCTGTTAACGACACATCATGGAGGCCAAGAAACTGGATGCAGTGGATACCTCCAAGAACTGTAACTTTAAAGTATTCTTATAGTTTCTAAGTTAGAGTTTTTCATAACGTTCAATGTAGGGAGTTCGACTCCCTACATTAGTAGCATATATAATTGTTATTATGAATAAGGTAGCAATTTTTGGAAAAAAAGGTTCAATATCTAAATATGATTTAACTGAAAATAAGCCAATATGGGTTGGTGAAATTACACCAGGATTTAAGCCAAATATTATTGGACAATATGAAAACTACATAATTGTTTTTAGTTCAGTATGGACAGGATCAAAAATGGTTCATTGTTTCAAAGAAGATTCTGGACAACTTCTTTGGTCACGAAATCAAGAAGTACTTCACAGCACATTGATTCCATTTATACCTCACACACATGATAAACATATGTACTATATGGCTTCTTCAAAGGAAGTTGCAAAATTATCCTGGAATACAGGAAAAACTGTTTTTAGAAGAAGGTTTAAGAAACCTTTCTTTAGACAATATTCATTAGTAATAATATCTGATGAGGTAATCTTGTTTTCAAAATATGATGCATTTATTGTTTGTAAAGATACAGGTGATATAAAACCATATCCTGATTTCTCTGAAAAATTAAATCTTAAAGAATTAACAACCGCACTTGGCAATGGAGTTTTTTTCATGTCATCAATATATCTTACTCATCCTAACCCATATGCAGACGGCACTGTACATGGTGGAGATGGAGGTGGTGGGGGTGGTGGCGAATAATATGAGCAAAAGTTTTGTTCTTTCAGATGAAATCCTTGATCATAAAATAAATGATCTTCAATTTGAAAAAAAATATTCTCATAATGCTTCTTGTTCATTAAATGATTTAGAATTATTTACCAATGGCCACCCTATAGATTTTTATAGAGAATTGAGAGAAAACGCACCTGTTTTTTATCACGATCCAATGCCAACAGATCCTGAACCAGGCTTCTGGGTTCTATCTAAATACGAAGATGTTAAATATGTTTCTATGAATCCAAAAATATTTTCATCCCAATATGCTTCAGGTAATTTATTAACACTCGGAACTGAAGAGAATAGGCATCCTAAACTATTTAAATCAACAATTGATCATATGTTAAATCTAGATGGAGAAATGCATTTAAATTTAAGAAAGGAACATATGCCTTTCTTCAAACCAGGATATGTTGAAGAGCTTACTAAAAAAGTTTCAATCAAAGTGGCTGAACTATTAGACAATATTGCTCCAATGGGTGAATGTAATCTAGTAAAAGAAGTCTCTCAACAGTTACCTATCTTTACTTTGTCAGAAATTTTAGGCATACCAGATTCAGATAGACAAAAATTAGTTTCATGGATGGAATTTCTTGAATTAGCTCAATATTTTACTTATGAAATGATTAAAGAACAAAATGAAGGAAAAACTGATTCAACTCCTGATCCTGCAATGATAGATATGTTTAATTCAATGATTGATGAAATGTTTGATTATGGAAGGTTTATATTAAATTCAAAAAGAAAAAATCCTGCAAATGATCTTTTAAGTGCAATTGCAAATGCAAAAATTAATGGTGAGGAGTTGTCTCAGGAGTTCTTAGATGGTTCTTGGCTATTAATTATTTTTGCAGGAAACGATACAACTAGAAATACTTTGAGTGGGGGAATAAAACTTTTACATGAAAACCAAAACCAAAAAGATTTATTATTGAATGATAAAGGTCTTATGCCAAATTTCATCAATGAAACCGTAAGATGTGTATCGCCTGTTATTCATATGAGAAGAACTTCTCTTGAAGAAACAGAAATTAATGGCCAAAAAATAGGCCCATATGAAAAAATTGCATTATGGTATGGCGCAGCAAACCGTGATCCTGATATTTTTAAAAACCCTGATGAATTTAATATTTTAAGAGAGAATGCTGATAAACACCTAGCCTTTGGAATCGGTAGGCATACTTGTTTAGGTAAACCGATTGCACTAATGCAACTTAAAGAATTTTATTCACAATTTTTAACCAAGTTTAAAGATTTTGAAATGAATGGAGACTGGAAGGTAGCACCAAATAACTTTGTGCATGCAATACAAGAAATGCCAATTAAGTTTAAAGTAAGAAAATAAACATTACATAAATGAAATATTTATTAATATTATTTTTTTGTATATTTTTATCTTCAGATGATGACGATATTGTTGTAAGAAAGACAATAGACTCTGATGTATATAAAAATAGTAGTAATTCATTTTGCAAGCCAAAGCCTAGTCCAACAGATGGCTCTTGGTTTGAAGATTTTGTTACACCAGCTTTATCTAAAAAAGAATGGAATTACTCAGTCAGCAATGGTTTCTTCGATGATGGTGAATATATAAGTGGCTGGGGAAATGGTGAAATTCAGTATTACACCAACCCTAAAAAGAATAATAATAAAAATACTACAAAAAATCTTTTTATTGAGAATGGTTTTCTTAAAATACAACCTATCAAGAATAAAAGAACTGTAAAAGGCTTTAAGTTCACTTCTGCTAGGATCAATACAAAAGGCCTTAAAGAATTTACATACCCTGCAGAAATAAGTATTTGCTTCAAAGTCCCAAGGGGTATAGGTTTTTGGCCAGCATTTTGGTTAATGCCAACAGAAGATATAACTTGGCCTCAAGGTGGAGAAATAGATATCCTCGAAAACAGAGGTAGAATTACTAATATATCCAGCTCAGCGTTGCATTTTGGAAAAAAATATAATGATAAATCTACGCTTGTTGGTGAAGTGCTCATACCTACATATGCTAATTTCCAGGATGCATTCCATTCTGTAACTTTAAAATGGAAAAAAGATAAGTTGAGTTTTTATCTCGATAACAATCTAATCCCATATTTTGAAATTAATAAAAGCCATCCAGAATTTGAAAAATATGAATTTCCGTTTAATAGAAGTTTTTACATGATTCTTAATGTTGCAGTAGGAGGCAAGTACGATGATTATTGGGTTGATGAAAGTGCATTCTGCAATAATGCAGCTTGTTCAAATAAAGATTTACCAGATATGCATAGATTTCTTATCGATTGGATTGAATACAGGGAACTATAGATACTCAGCTTGGTTATAAGTTAAGATATCTTTTTATCTAACAAACTAAATGCCTATACCTTATAGATTTAAAGTAGTTTTCCTTTCCTTTTTAGCAGTTTTTATATGCTATATAGATAGAGTAAATATCTCTGTTGCAATAATTCCTATGCAACAGCAATTTGGATGGAGTGAATCCCAGGTAGGTATTATCTTAGGATCATTTTATTTTGGATATATGATCAGTATGACTGTTGGAGGATATTTAGCTGATAAGTATGGAGGAAAAAAAGTTCTTGGTATTGGTCTCTTAATTTGGTCTTTTTTTACAGTCATTACTCCAATATTCGCATACAGCGGATTATGGTATCTAATTTTAATAAGAATTTTAATGGGTCTTGGAGAGGGTATAACATTCCCGTCCTGGCATGCAATTTATGCAAGATGGATTCCATTTAAAGAAAGAACTAGAGCAGTTGCATTTACAAATAGTGGAATTTCAGTTGGAACAGTTTTTGGTTACTTAGCTACAGCAATTATAATTGCTCAGTATTCTTGGGAATGGGTATTTTATTCATTTGGGGTCCTTGGAATTTTTTGGTATTTCTTTTGGAATAAAAATGTTACATCTTTCCCTGAAGACAACAAATTTGTTTCAAGCGATGAATTAGCATTAATAAAATCAGAAGCCCCATCAAACTCAACAGCACCTTCGATACCTTTAACCAAATTGATACAAAATCTTCCATTTTTAGCAATAGCAGTTGCAACATTTTGTAATAATTGGGCCCTTTACACCTTTCTTTCTTATTTACCAAAATTTGTAAATAGCCCTATATCGTCTGGTGGACTTGGCATTGAGCTTGGATCAAGTATGTTTATTTATTTAATCTTAATCCCGAGTCTATTCTCTATCTTTTCTTTGTTACTGGGCGGCTATTTGGCAGATACATTTATTAAAAAAGGATACAAAGTTATTTATGTAAGAAAGACGGTTAACTCCATAGGTTTTTTTGGAGCAGCATTACTTTTATATCTTATTTCTTTGCAAGACTCCTTGATAAGTGTATTAATTTTATTGTGCCTAATAAATTTTTGTAGCGGTATAGGCGCAGGTGGATTTGGAGTTAATCATGCAGATCTTGGACCAAAGTATACTGGTTCATTGGTTGGTATTTCTGGAAGCTTTGGAATGATAGCAGCAATATTTAGTCCTATAGTTGCAGGATATTTACTTGAAATCACAAATTCGTGGAATACAATTTTTTATATTTGTTCTGTAATTCTTCTATTTGGTGGACTTTTTTATTTGAAGTTTGCCAGCGCATCAAAGCAGTTCGAATAATTTTTATTTAACATTTACAGTAACTTTTTGGAAGAAATCAAAGATTTCTTGGCTACTTCTATCTCTAGCTGTTCTCCATTCTGCTGTAGTTGAAGTATTTATTAACTCTTTTTCTAAATCAAAAACCAATACTCTAGGAATTCCTTCTTGAGAAGGTATTCCATATACTTCCATAAGACTCATATTTATTTCATATCTTTGAACATCAATGTATAAAATTTCAAAATAATTATCTATGTAGCTTTTTACCTTTGGTATGTTAATTGTCCCAGAAAAAATTCTACAATCAGGGCACCAATTAGCCCCAAAAATAATTATTGGTTGTTTTTTTGAATTAATACTGTCTTCAATAAATTTATTTAAATCACCACTTGAATAAACAATCCCATCGTAAGGAAGGGGTAATGGCATTTCTAATTTATCATTTTGATCAAGCATAATCTTTCCATTTATAACTATAGAAAATATAAACAAGCATGAAATATATAAGTATTTTGTTAAGCTTTTTTGCATATTAAGTTATTTTGTACTGTAGACTAATTGTATTAGAAAATCATGGAGCATTTAAGTTGATTTGGATAATAAGATTATATTTATTATTAATGGGCATAATATACGGATTAATAGGAATTTGGGCATTGCTTGATCCAATGTTTGGAGCTTTAGAGCTAAATTACCCTTCTTTTTTAGATGCGGTAGGACTTTCTGTATCCTCGCAAATAGGTTATTCAGAAATAGCTGGAATATATGGTGGTTTGAACCTGTGTATTGGTATTATGTGTTTAGTAGGAATTTTCAAAAGTAATATTGGTATTTTTTCGATTAAATTTATAACTTTTTTAGTCGCTTCTATTGCATTAGGAAGGGTTTTATTTTCTTTAATTCCAACAACCCCAGGTTTTTATAATCCATATTTTGTTTTTGAAGTTTCAGCTTTTGTAATCGGAGTCACTTTGCTGGTTTTAAATAAAAGACTAAATAAGATTAGCTAGTAGCGAAATATATAATCCATAACCGACAAGCAATAGAAGTCCTATGGCTTTTATTGCGCTCGTGCTTACCCTTGAAGAAGTTTGAAATTTAACGATCAATAAGAAAATAAATGTTGCAAATATCATTATGATGTAATCTCTATTGAAAATGGATGCCTCAAATTGAGTATTTGAAAAAAAGCCGATTATAGGAACCACTAAGACAATATTTAATACATTTGAACCTATAACATTACCAACCACCATATCTGTTTTCTTTTTTAAAACTGCAGCTACTGTTGCTGCTAACTCTGGCAAGCTTGTTCCAATAGCAACTATTGTTAATCCAATTATTAATTCTGAAATATTTAATATATAGGCAATTTTTTCTGCATTTATTACTGCATATCTCGATCCTAAAATTAAAGAAATAAGTCCAATAAAAAGATATACACAAATAAGTAAATTACTAGTTCCTATAAAATCTCGCTCTTCCTCTAAAGAATCTAATGATTTATTTTTAAATGTTATATACATAAAATAAATCAATATTGATAATATAATAAAGCTCTCTAAAAATGATATATATAAATCATAAAGCGCAATTCCAAGCATTCCTGAGGATAAAATAACTGGTATAAGCTGGCTAGATGGAGTTTTTTTTGCTTTCATGGATGCTCCAAAACAGGCAACACCAAAAATTAAAGCAATATTTGAGATATTTGAACCTACTATAGCTCCCATAGCAATAGATTCACTTTCATTCAAAACTGATGAAATACCAACAAAAATTTCTGGAGCTGAGGTGCCTAAGGCAACAACAGTAAGGCCAATTGTTAGCTCATTTATACCAAGCTTTTTTGACAATAGAGATGAGTAGTTAACAAACTTATCAGCACCCCATACCAAAATAGCCATTGATAACAATAGGAATACTAATGGTTGCCAAATTGACTGAAATAACTCCATAAAGCATTTTACAATAGTTATGATCATATTGTATTTGCATATTAAAAATACAATATAATTACAACTCTAAAAAAATAAGGTAGAAATATGGAGATTGAAAAGCTATTTGATATAAAAGGAAAAGTTGCTCTTGTAACAGGTGGTTCAAGAGGAATTGGTGAAATGATTACAGCAGGTTTTTTGGCAAATGGTGTAAAAGTATATATTTCTGCTAGAAAAGCTCCTGCATTGATTGAAAAAGCAAATGAATTGTCTAAAAAATATAATCAAGAATGTATACCCATTCCATGCGACATCAGCAGCATGGAAGGAATCACCGAACTTTCAAAAAAATTAGCCGAACACGAGGAAGGTATTGATTTCTTAGTTAATAATGCTGGTGCTGCATGGGGCGAGTCATATGAGAGCTTTTCTGAAGCTGGTTGGGATAAAGTTATGGACCTTAATGTAAAAAGCTTATTTTTTTTAACACAAAAGATGAAAGCACTTTTATTAAAACGAACTTCATTAGAAGACCCTTCAAGAGTCATTAATATTGGATCTATAGATGGTTTAAATGTCCCAGCCTTACCTACATTTTCTTATAGCGCATCTAAAGCAGCAGTTCATCATTTAACAAGGGTGATGGCAGCGGAATTAGTCAGTGAAAATATTTTGGTTAATGCAATTGCTCCAGGACCTTACCCAAGTAATATGCTAGGCGCTGCAGTGAATCATGATTATTCAGAGATTGAAAAAAGAAATCCAAGAAAAAGAGTAGGGACACCGGAAGATATTGCTGGGTTAGCAATTTTCTTATGTTCAAGAGCAGGATCGTATACAGTTGGTGAGACTATTACCTCAGACGGAGGTATTGTAAAAACAGCCAGCCATAATTTAAGTTAAACTATCTTTGTGCGTCTCTAAAGGCTCTTATGATTAGGTCTTTCATCCATATATGACCACCGTCACCTTCATCATTTTTATGCCATATTAAAAAATATTCCATTGCTGGAATTTCTATAGGTATTTCTACAAAGGGTAAATTGTTTCTTTTTGCAAAACTTCTAGTTCCCATCAAAACTAAATCAGTTGATTGAATAATTGGTGGCGCAATTAAAAAATGCTGACACCTTAAAGCTACTTTTCGTCTATAACCTATTTTATCTAACTCAACGTCTATAAGATGAAGTCCTCTTTTTCTTCCAGATACATGCAAATGTTTTTGATCAAGAATATTATCAACAGTGACATCTTTAATTTTTGAGATTTCATGTCCTTCTCTGTGCATTACTACAAAGTCATCTTCAAAGACTTTTTCAGAATTAATTTCATTAGAAACAGGTATTATTGGATCCACCACAAAATCTAAATTATTTGTAGATAGAGCATGGACCTGATCACTTCTCATATAAGCAAAGCTTCCAACAGAAATATTTGGCGCACCCTCATATATTTCTTTCATTATAAAAGGTAAAACTCTTCCTTCAGAGACATCGCCTAGGGATAATTTAAAATTTCTTTTTGTTGATGAAGGATTAAATGTATCAGGCTCATTCACACTTTGTTGAATCAGAGTTAAAGCATTTTGAACATCATTAATCATATTTTCAGTTTTTTGAGTTGGCACCATGCCTGAACCAGTTCTAACAAATAAATCATCATTAAATTTTTCTCTTAGTCTCGATAAAGCATTGCTTACTGCTGGCTGGGTAATGCCGACAACTTCTGCAGCTTTTGTAAGGCTGCCCTCTGTATAGATTGCATTCAATATTACAAGTAGGTTTAGATCAAAAGAGCTTATTTTCATTTTATATATTCCAAATTCTATTTAAGCATGAATTAGTTATATGTAAATATTCATATAGATTTGTATCACACATACAGCTATTATAAGAATAAGTAACATTAATACTATTCACACTGTTTATAATAGTAACAAAATTTTCGATATAACGGGAGATTTAAGACCATGATGCCTGAATTAAGACCTGAAGCAAAAGCACTTGTTGAAAAAGTAAAAAACTTTATAAATGATGAAGTTGCACCAAACGAACACCTTTTCCATGAACAGATTCAAGTAGGCGAAGAAAGGTGGAATAGTTACCCTAAAATAATTGATGATCTAAAAGAAAAAGCTAGATCTGTTGGGTTATGGAATTTATTTTTACCTGAAAGCGAATTTGGTGCGGGGCTATCTAATTACGAGTATGCACATCTCGCTGAAGAAATGGGTAAATCACATATTGCTTCCGAAGCTATGAACTGTAGTGCCCCTGATACAGGAAACATGGAAGTTATTGCAAGATATGGCAATGAACAACATCAAGAAGAATGGCTTCAGCCATTGCTTGATGGAAAAATTAGGTCTGCCTTTGGTATGACAGAGCCAGGCACAGCTTCCTCAGATGCTACAAACATGCAGGCGACTGCGGTGCTAGAGGGAGACGAATATGTAATAAATGGAGAAAAATGGTGGACCTCAGGTGCTGGAGATCCTAGGTGTAAAATCATTATTTTTATGTGTGTAACTAATCCTGAAAATGCAAAACATCAAAGACACTCAATGATACTCGTACCAATGGATACTGAAGGTGTTGAAATTAAGAAAATGATGCACGTATTTGGATATGACGATGCTCCTCATGGTCACGCACATATGAAATTTACAAATGTAAGAGTTCCTAAGGATAATCTTCTTTTAGGTGAGGGTAGAGGTTTTGAAATTGCTCAGGGTAGATTAGGGCCAGGAAGAATTCATCATTGCATGAGAGCAATTGGGTCTGCTGAAGTTGCCTTAGAATTAATGTGCAGAAGAGGAATTGATCCTAGTAAAGTTGCTTTTGGAAAAAATTTAGCTAACTTAGGTGCAAACTATGACTACATAGCTGAATCTAGAATAGAATTAAATGCAGCAAGATTTTTAACATTAGATGCAGCTGCAAAGATGGATACAGTTGGAAATAAGATTGCCGCAAGTGAAATAGCTCAAATTAAAGTATTTGCTCCTAACGTGGCTCTTAAAATAATTGATAGAGCTATTCAGATACATGGTGGAGAAGGGGTATCACAACTTACACCTCTTGCTTCCATGTATGCACATATGCGAACACTTAGACTTGCTGATGGACCTGATGAAGTTCACAGAAGAGCTGTCGCAAGACATGAATTGGGCAAATATATCGCTAAATAAAATTGTCAATTAATCTCATCTTCTACGATACTGAAACAACTGGAATTCATAAAGATTTCAGTCAAATTATCCAATGCGGATCAATCCTGACCGATAATTTATTAAATGAAAAAGATCAGCAAAATATTGGCAGCGCACCATTACCATGGGTCATTCCTCAACCCAAAGCAATGTTGACTAATAAAAAAATAAATTCATTTAAATCCAATGTTTCTCACTATCAAATGATGAAGGATATTCAATATCAATGGAAACAATGGTGTGTTGATAATCCATCTATTTTTATCACCTATAACGGACATGCCTTTGACGAAGAGTTAATAAGAAGGCAGTTTTGGTGTAATTTATTAGAGCCTTACATAACTAACACAAATCAAAATGGCAGGCTTGATTTAATGTTAATGATTCATAATATCGCTGCATTCTTTTCCGATGAAATCTCTATACCGTTTTTTGAAGAAGGACCTACTTTAAGCATAAAGCTTGAACATTTGGCAAAAGAACATGGAATAGATGTAAGCGATGCTCACGATGCAATATCTGACTGTAAATTTATGATAGGTTTATGTGAAGTTATAAAAGATAAAATACCTGAAGTTTTTGATTCATTTATAGATATCTCGACTAAAGAAGGTGTTAAAAACTTATTGTACTCAAGTGATTTCTTAGCTCTTGGAGAAGTTTATAGAAGACATTCATTTAAATATCCAGTAGTAATGTGTGGTGGGGATAATTCAAGACCAAATGATATTTGTTTTTTTGATTTAAGTTTTGATCCAGAAGAAATATGTGATTTAGACTTCACTGAAATAAATAAATTAATTCAATCAGGTGGAAGAGATTCACCTTTAAAGAAATATAAGATTAATAAAACCATACCAATATGTTCACATAAGCTTCTAACAAGGAATAATCACTTTGATATAGAGCATAGTGAGCTTCAAAGAAGAGCAGATATAGTTTTAGCTAATAAAGACTTTCAAACAAAAGTATCTCAGGCAATGCAAGATAGGATAATGAATTTTCCTGAGCCAAGTTATGTTGAGGGAACTATTTACTCTGGTGGCTTTCCATCATACAAAGATAAGGACTTAATGCAGGAGTTTCATTTATCTGAGGATGTTGATCAACTAATTAAGATTTCAAGAAATTTTGAAGATGAAAGATTTCGTTTACTAGCAGAAAGAATTATATGTGCTAAATATAAAACGGATATCCCTGAAGATATTGAGAATAGGTATGCTGATCTATTGCATGAAAGAATAAATACGGAGGGTAAGTGGGGTTCGGTTGATAAGTCTTTACAAGAAATAGAAAAGTTATTAGATGGAAGTGAAAATGATGATGATAAAAAAATTCTAGAAGCAACAAAAGAACATATTTCATCTATGAATGCTAATTAATATTGGTGGGCGAGGAGAGATTCGAACTCCCGACTTCCTGCGTGTCGAGCAG
>ERZ802830.3189-NODE-3189-length-14184-cov-9.11579_pt1 | contig 14184 bp, 13 predicted proteins | sample MGYA00345654_ERZ802830 | MGnify/ENA primary metagenome ERZ802830 (study PRJEB30503, sample SAMEA104212375) | marine metagenome | biome: Westerlies Biome; feature: [SRF] surface water layer (ENVO:00010504) within the epipelagic zone...; material: water... | reverse complement strand
GTTTTGCACCGACTTACCCACCACATTCAGATGGAATATTTTATTTAGATAGAGTGAAAACTCCAGTTTTAATGTTGAATGGTGAACAAGATTTCTTGATACCAGTTTTATCTCAAGAGGTTTTATATAACGGTTTGGGAGCAGCAACCGAAGATAAAAAGTATGTCCTTTATAAAGCTGGACACTGGCCTTTGCCAAGAAATCAAATGATTACAGAAACGTTAACTTGGTTAGATAAGTACGAAGTAGAATAAATACAATCGTTATTATTATAAAGCTGTGACTAAGTTAGATTTATATCAAGTAGATTCATTTACAAATAGACTCTTTGAAGGTAACCCAGCTGGTGTTATTTTTTCATCAGGTTTAACCAAAGATAATATGCAAAAAATTGCTCTAGAAAATAACCTTTCAGAGACTGCTTTTGTTGCTAAAGATAAAAGTGGATTCAATATAAAATGGTTTTCACCATTAATGGAAATTGATCTTTGTGGTCATGCTACTCTTGCTGCTGCGCATATTTATTTTTCTGAAATAAACACCAGTGCCAACAAAATAAGTTTTAACTCAAATAGTGGAATCTTAAATGTATATAAAGAGGATACTTATTTATATTTAGATTTTCCTGCTGATGTTATGGAGAGATTAGATATTGATGATAAATTAATTGAAATGTTAGGAATAAAACCAATTGAGGCATTCAAAGGCAGAGATGATTTTATGTGTATTTTTAAAGATGAGCTATCTATTAAGTCTATAAAACCTAATTTTGAAATTTTAAAAACATACCCTGTTAGAGGTCTAATAGTATCTGCTAAAAGTATTGATTATGATTTTATATCAAGATGTTTTTTTCCTATAACAGGTGTAGATGAAGATCCTGTTACAGGCTCTGCTCACACAAGTCTTACCCCATACTGGTCTAAGGTATTAAATAAGGATGAATTATTTGCAAAACAGGTATCAACAAGAGGCGGAGAACTTAAATGTAAGTTATCTGGTGAGAGGGTTATTATTGGAGGAGAGGCAATAACTTATATGAAGGGATCTATACTTATATAAGTTTGGTTAAACTTCTAAAATGTTTTCTACAAACTACCTGATAGGTTTCATTTCCGCCTATTTGAATTTTTTCACCTTCAGTTAAAACTTTCCCTTTATCATCCAGTCTCACAACCATAGTAGCTTTCCTTGAGCACATTGAGCATACAGTTTTTAATTCAATTAAATTATCAGCTAATGCTAATAAATATTTACTACCCTCAAACAACTCACCTCTAAAATCTGTTCTAATCCCATAACACATTGCAGGTATATTTAATTTATCAGTAATTTTGCCAATTTGGATAACTTGGCTTTTATTTAAAAACTGAACTTCATCGATCAATATACATTGTAAATTTTTAGAAACATGTGCTTTTACGTATGTGTAAAAATTAAAGTCGTTATCAACAATTATAGCTTTAGCTCTTAGACCAATTCTTGATTCAATATATCCATCATTTTTGTCCGCATCAGCTTTTGGAATAAATAGTATTGTCTCCATGCCATTTTCAATATAGTTGTGATTTGATTGAAGAAGAGCTGTTGATTTACCAGCATTCATGGTTGAGTAAAAAAAATGAATTTTTGCCATCTTTTAGAAAATTCTCCTTAGTTAAATCTATAATAAGATATGAATGTATTTGTTGAAAGCGGTATTACACATTTAGATCTTCATGGTGCTAGACATCTAGAAGCAAGGAACTATGTTTTAGATTTTGTGCTTCAACATCAAAACTTAATTCCTTTAATAATAATATGTGGTAACAGTAATCAAATGATTAAAATTGCAAAAGAGATTCTTAGAAAAAATGATATAATTTTTTCAGAACCAAGATTTGGAATTTTAAGAGTAGAATCTATTTAATATAATTTTTAAACAATCATGACCCCAGATATATTTAACTTTGATGATCAATTAACCGAAGAGGAAATCTTAATTAAGAAAACCACTCAAGATTATTGTCAAAGCACATTAATGCCAAGAATACTTGATGCTAATAGAAATGAAGAATTTGATAAAGGTATTTATAAAGAGTTAGGCGAGCTTGGTTTATTAGGTCCTCATATTAAGGGTTATGGCTGCTCTGGAGTTAATAATGTTTCTTATGGTCTGATTGCTAGAGAAATAGAAAGAGTTGATTCAAGTTACAGGTCTGCATTCAGTGTTCAATCATCATTAGCAATGTATGCAATATCAAATTTTGGCTCTGAAGAACAAAAGGAATTCTATTTACCTGAAATGGCAAAGGGTAATTTAATTGGTTGTTTTGGTTTAACAGAACCTGATGCAGGTTCAGATCCTGCAAGTATGAAAACAGTAGCTACAAAAACTGATGGCGGTTATAAATTAAGCGGCTCTAAGACATGGATTACTAATTCACCCATAGCTGATGTTTTGATTATTTGGGCTAAAGATGAGCAGGGAGTGTTGAGGGGATTTATTGTTGAGCGTGATGTTAAGGGTTTAGATACCCCATACTTAAAAGGTAAATTTGCTTTAAGAGCTTCAGCAACGGGAATGATCTTTCTTGATAATGTTTTTGTGCCTGAGGATAAAGTTCTTCCTGAAGTCCAAAGCTTTAGAGGTCCTTTTACTTGCTTAAATTCAGCTAGGTATGGAATTGCATGGGGTGCTATTGGTGCTGCAGAATTCTGTTGGAGTCAGTCACTTTCGTATACTTTAGAAAGAGAGCAGTTTGGAAAGCCTCTTGCATCTAAACAACTAATTCAAAAAAAGCTGGCCGATATGCAAACAGAGATTACGCTTGGCTTGCAGGCAGCATTGAGAGTCGGAAGATTAATTGATGAGGGCAAAATGAAGCCCTCAATGATCTCATTGGTCAAAAGAAATAACTGCGGCAAAGCTTTAGATATTGCCAGAGCAGCAAGAGATATTCATGGCGGTAATGGTGTTACTGATGAGTATCACGTAATAAGACATTGCATGAATCTTGAGGCAGTTAATACTTATGAAGGAACTCACGATATCCATGCTCTTATCCTAGGACAAGAGCAAACTGGTATATCTGCTTTTAATTAAGATTTCTTTTTAGAAATTTTTCCATTTCAACATATAGCTCTAGATTGTTGGTTTCAGCATAAAAACCATGTGCTTCATCACCTCTAATCATATATTCATATGGAATACCTTTATCATCTAACGCATTTTTAAGCTCTAAAACTTGTTTATATGAAACATTTCTATCTCGCCTTCCGTGGATTACAAAGAGATCCCCTTTAATATTATCTAGGTAATTGATAGGACTAGCTCTTTCTAATAATTCTCTATCATCATCCTGATGACCCATACCCTTGTTCCAAGCAGGCCTTCCCATATCTGCAAACATCCATTGCTTATCACCCATAATACTTACTAGATTAACAACCCCAACATAGTTGATAGCGCATTTAAATAAATCTGGATTTTTTGTAATTCCTACCATTGCTGAATAACCACCATAACTTGCTCCAGATATACATACATTATCCATATCTACATAACCCTGATCATTAGCCCAAAACAAACCATCAAGAAGATCAGTGTGCATATCAAGTGACCACTGTTTTTTTGCAGCATTCATATGATCTATACCGTAACCAACAGATCCTCTAAAGTTTACCTGGACAACACCATAACCTCTAGTTGCGTATAACTGAACTTCTCTTCTAAATCCAAAACTATCAGCTGCATGCGGTCCTCCGTGTGGATGCAAGATAAATGGAATCTTAGTGCCTTTTTTATAATTTGGTGGCAGGGTAATATATCCATGCAGTTTTAAGCCATCTCTTGCAGTAAAGCTAAAAGGTTCCATTTTTCCAAACTCGTATTCTTCTAACCAAGGCGCATACTTATCTATCAACTGAATACCAACTTTAGGATCATACAAATAGGTTGTTCTTATATGGCGATCAGATGATGTATTTATAATAAATTTATTAAAATCATCATTTGCAGATATTGAAACAGTCTCTCCTGGAAATGCTGCTTCTATACCTTGTCTGATATTTGCATAGTTTTGATCAAAATAAATATACTGTCTTTTTGAAGTGTAATAAGAAAGCCCTAATAATTTTTTGTTTACAACATCTTTCATTACGTAACCGCTGCTGCTTCCCCATTCAGGATTAGAAAAATCAAAGTTTTTATCATGAAAAACTTTCTCAACAAATTTTTCAGTTTTTGTATCAAATAACCATAACGCATTAGTATCAGTATATTCATGAACTGAGCCATCTACATTAATAGCTTGACCTACCCCAAATAAATGCCTGTTATCAAAGTCAAAGGTAGTAGGGTGAAAGCATGCTTCTCTATTTTCACATGACCACATTTTTTTAAATGAGCCATCTGCAGCATTATAAGAATAGTAGTAAGTATACAATCCATCTCTTGGAGAGTTTGGCTTACCATCTTCTCTAAAATCATGACTTGTTGAGAAACCTCTTGGAACTGCATTATTATCTAGTATCCAGTCTCCAAACATTTCATCTTCTAGAACAGGCTCTGCTGCTACTAATGTTGTTTCATTGGTATCAAGATCAAGCATATAGACATCTCTGTATTTATAAGCCACAGAAGGTCTTCTATTAATACTTATTAAAACCTTATTAGGAAATTGTGGAAGAGTGCTTACCATTCTAGGAAATTTTATTCCACCACTTTTACTCTGCTTAGCTTTATATAGTGCTTTTAAGTTCTTACCATCTCTATCAATAGTATATAAAGAATAACTATCAACATTCATTGAAGTGCCAGCTTGATAATCAAATGCTCTGGTAATAAATAAAGTTTTATCATTTAACCAACTAAATGAGCTTACCCGTGCATTCATACTGGTTCCTGAAAGTCTTTTTGCTTTCATTCCATCTTCCAAGTCTATTACAACTAAGACTTTTATCATTTCATCATCTTCAGGCTCATCTATAGAGCACTTTGGAGCTGTGGACGGAACCATTGCAGCATAGTATCTCCCGGAAGGTGATAAAGTTCCGCCAGATGTTTCTCCACCACATAATAATTTTTCTAGCGGAATAGGCTCTGCTGCAAGGAAATTATTAAAAGTAAACGTTATTAAGAATAGAATGCTAAGTATTTTGTATGATTTCATTATAGTCCTTATAAAATTATGTAAAGCTTACTTTACATAATAATTTAAATTTACAATATTACAACTTATTATTGCTTTTAAATATATAAAGATTAGATATTAAATAAATACACCTTGAAGCTTGCAAAAATCAAAAATTGCATTAATATTGTTGCTAACGAGCATGAATCGTGATTATTTTATGCTATATACAAATTTTTATATGGGGAAACATATGAATAGAATACAATTATCTTTGCTATTTTTAGTAGCTTTTACTTTTGCACCTTTTAACGTTATTGCTGACGAGCCAGTCGATGATGTTGAAGAGGTCGCATCCACTGAAACTGAATCAGATGATTCTGATGAGGATGTAACTGATGTCGGTCGAGTTACTGTTACTGGTTCTAGAATTAAAAGAATCGATATTGAAGGAGCTACTCCTGTAACAGTTATTACTAGAACTGATATTGATCAAGCTGGATATGGCACAGTTTTTGATGCTGTTTCTAACTTGACACAAAATATTGGTGAAACTGCTGGTGAGAACTTCCAGGCCGGTTTTACACCTGCTAACCAAGTTGTTGACCTAAGAGACTTCGGTCCAGGTAGAACACTTGTTTTAGTTAATGGTAAAAGAATGGCAGACTATCCATTTCCTTATAATGGTAATTCATCTTCATTTAACTGGGCATCTATTCCCCTTGCAGCAGTTGAAAGAATTGAAGTTTTAACAGCTGGTGCTTCATCTGTTTACGGTTCAGATGCAGTTGCTGGTGTTATTAACGTTGTACTTGTAGAAGGTGTTGAACAAAGCACTGTCAGAGTAACAGCAGGTGAATATCTTCAATCAAGAGATGGCTTCGGTAAAGAGTATGGAATTGAATTCACAACTGGTGGAGTTTCAGATAAGTTTTCATGGACTCTTGCTGCTGAATTTACGCACTTAGATCCATTAACTACAAAAGATCGTGACGATTATGATGACTATGATGATGGTAAAGGTACCGATAATGATATCCCTTGGTATGCTGCTCGAGTCTATGGTTCTGAAATCTATTCAACTGGTTACCAGTTCTGGGGTCCAAGTGATATGGCTGGTCCTGATGGAAATCTTATGGGATGGACTTGTCAAGGTACAACTAACATTGATGGTGTTATTGAAACTACATACGATCAGTACTACACAACTACAAGAGTTGGTAATGCATGTATAAGAGAAGAGAATCCTCCTCAAACAATTTGGAATGAAAGAGATAATGCATCAGTATTTTTTGCTGGTTCATATACTGTTTCTGAGCAAATGGAACTTTATGTTAAAGCAATGCAATTTAATACTGAAACAACTGGTATTTATTTCAACAGCTTTTACTACCCAGATGGTGGTACACCATGGTCAATGGGTTATTCAAATTATGGACCTGCCGGAACTGGAATGCCTAACCCAGTAACTGGTGGTACTGTTTATATGATGGATTGGTATGGTATTAAAATGTTTAACCCACCAACATGGGATAACTCATTTGAAGAACAGTCTAATACATTTGATTTAGGTATTAGAGGTACACTTAACAACGGTTGGGAATATGACGTATCTGCAACTATTAATGACTATGAATCAGATTCTGTTGGTCAATTATGGTTAAGACAAGAAATGGAAGCTTTATATTTTAATATTGGCCAAAATGATGCTTTAGGTAATCCTTGTGTAATGGATGCATTTGATCTTTATGCAGATGGCTATTGGGATGGTGGCGTAGGTGGACCTACAGACCCATATTATGGTTACTATTATGCTTATAACTGGGGCCAACCAACATGTTTTAACGCTGAATGGTTCTATAATGGAGCTGATTTCAATTATCAAGACTACATGGGCACTAATGATGAACATGCTGAATCATTCTCAGATTTCTATACAGCATCACTTGTAGGTGAGTTTGGAATGCTTAACGGTGGTCCAATTGGCTTTGCTTTAGTTGCTGAATATCAAGATCACGGTTATACAGTTATTCCTTCTGCTGCTAACGTAGCTGGAGAGTTATGGGGTTCTGGATATACTGATGGTGGAGGAACTAGAGATAGATATGCTGTCGGTGGAGAATTAAGATTCCCTATTACAACTGAGTTTGCTGTTTCAGTATCTGCACGTTCTGACAAATATGATGATAAATCTGTAAATGTTGATAGAACAACTGTTGGTGGTAACTTTGAATGGAGACCATCAGATAACTTTATGCTAAGAGGTTCATGGTCTGAGTCATTTAGAGCTCCTGACATGCAAAGAGCATTCTTAGAAGAAGTTCAAGGTTATACAAGCGGTATTGATTATTACCAGTGTTGGTTAGTAACCGGTGCTGTTGATAGTTGTGGTGACTACAATAAAATTAATATTGAAGCTATTACTCAAGGTAATAAAAACCTTAAAGATGAGGCTGGTGATTCATATTCATTAGGTTTCGTATGGGAACCTGCAGAAAGATTAACTCTTACTGTTGATGCTTATAAAGTAGTATTACAAGATATTGTTTCTAATAGTAGCTTAGCTCAAATTAGAATCGATGAAGCATACTGTAGAGCTGCAGAAGCTGGATCTCCAATTCCTAATGCTCCTGATTATAGTGATTCATATTGTCAACAGGTTTATGACAGTATTGTACGTAACGGAAGACCTACAGGTGTTGAGCCTGGAGATCCTCTTGCAATACCTGGTATTGAAGCTTTGTACAATCAACCATTAAATATTGCTTCACAAGAGTATCAAGGACTTGATTGGTCAATGAGATATACATTAATAACCGATACTAGAGGTGACTTTAGTTTCTCAATAAGAGGATCTAATCAGTTAAACCTTAAACAAGCTACTGATCCAGGCGAGCCTAGAATTAGCTACATGGATTCATCTTACGTTGTTAGATCAAGACAAGTAGCAACTAGTGCATGGAGTTTAAATGACTGGTCAGCTTCTATATCAGTAAGCAGAATAGGTCATGTTAACTATATTGAGGATACAAAAGGAAGTCCTTACTTCTCAACAAACCTCACAGTTGGTTATGATATATCTGATGATATGTACATAGCTGTTGTTGGAAATAATATATTTGATGCATTCCCAGATAGAGATGCCGCATATGGTGGAAGTTCATACTATCCATTCCATGTTAATGCTAATTTGTATCCTATTACTGGACCATCAATTAATGGTGTTTTCCAATATAGATTCTAATTTAATCTAGTATATAAAAAAGGCAGCCTAGCTGCCTTTTTTATTTAATAAAAAATTCCAAATATATACTAAATATATATATAATATCGCCCATGAAATTCAATAAAATATTTTTACCTTTCGCCTTTATTTTTATAATAAATATAAATGCTCAAGAGACTACAAATTCAATTGATGAATTAAATGAATCAGTTGGAACAAGCACACAATCTTTAAAAGATTCAGCTGCTAATCAAAGAAACATAAACACTATTGATAAACAAACAAGAGAATTAGAGTTTGATTATAAAGATACATACAAAGAGTATGAAAATTTAAAACTTTATAATGATCAATTGCAAAAAATTATTAATTCTCAAAATGAGGAAATAGAATCTATTATTCTACAAATTGCTGAATTAGATAATACCAATATAAATATAATCCCTTTAATGTTAAAAATGACTGCATCACTTGAACAATTTATTTCATTAGATATTCCTTTTCTATTAGAAGAGAGAACATCAAGAATAGAAAATATAAAAGAAGTTATGGATAGAGGTGATGTCTCTACTTCAGAAAAGTTTAGAAAAGTTGCTGAGGCTTATCAAATAGAAAATGATTATGGAAGAACTATTGAAGCCTACAGAGGCTCTGTAAATTTTGAAGGTAAGGAATTTAATGCTGACTTTTTAAGAGTGGGAAGAGTTGCATTAATGTTCATAACAACTAATGGTGATAAAGCTGCATATTGGGACACTTCATCAAATAGTTGGGTTAAGTCTTCAGGAGCAATCAAGAGATCTACAGAAGAAGGCTTGAAAATAGCTTTAAAACAATCACCACCTGCACTTATTAATATTCCGGTAACAGCTTATGAAAAGAATAATTAATTTATATTTATTACCAATTATACTTATTACTTCTATTCAAGTTTCCTCGCAGGAGGTTACTTTATCCGAAGCGGTTGAAGTTACAGATATCGAACAGTTACTTGAATTAGTTAAAGATGGCGCAACGTTACGAACCGAAGAGGATAAAAAAAGATTAGATAGTTTTAATAGAAGTAAACAAAGGCAAGAGAAATTACTTGCTGATGCAAGATGGTTACTTAAAAAAGAATCTAATAGAGAAAAAAGACTGACAAAACAATTTGAAGATAATGATTCAAGATTATCTGATTTAGAAGAGCAATTAAATTTAAAGATAGGCACATTAGGAGAACTGTTTGGAGTTGTCAGACAACTTAGTGGCGACGCAAAAAATACATATAGTCAATCGTTAACCAACTTAGAGTTTCCTTCAAGAATAGAATTCCTCGGCAATTTAGCTGAACGCAAAGAGTTACCTAAGGTTGACGAGCTAGAGAGGCTTTGGTTTGAACTTTTAAATGAGATGAATGCGTCTGGAAAGATTTCAAAATTTTCTTCAGAAGTTTTAGATACAAGTGGTAATTCATCTTTATATGATGTTATTAGAATAGGTCAATTTAATGCTGTTGCAGATTCAAATTATTTAAGATTTATTCCTGAAGAACAATCTTTAGAATTTTTATCTAAAAATCCTGATGGCTCAAGATCCTCACTTCGTAAACTTTCAAGTTTTGAGGAGGGTGATTATGTTGAATTTTCAATCGACCCAACTAGAGGATCATTACTTAATCTAATATTACAAAACCCAAGTGTTATTGAAAGAATTAATCAAGGTGGTTTTGTTGGGTATATTATTTTAATTATACTTGTAAGCGGTCTAGCTTTAGGGGCTTATAGATTTAATTTCTTATATAACAGTCAGAAATCTCTTATTAAGGAACTTGATACTGGTAAATTTAATCAAGGCTCTCCTTTAAAAGAAATTGATGATGTTCTTAAACAAAAAGATAACCTTGATCAAGATCAATTAGAAACGAAGATTGAAGCGATTCTATCTAGTACTGGACCATTATATGAAAGAAGTATTAGTTCTATTAAATTATTGGCAGCTGTTGCTCCTCTTTTAGGTCTCTTGGGTACAGTTGTTGGAATGATTGGTACTTTCCAGGCAATAACATTATTTGGAACCGGCGACCCGAAATTAATGGCTGGCGGAATATCACAGGCTCTTGTAACAACTATGTTAGGTCTTATTGCAGCAGTTCCATTATTATTTATGCATAATCAGCTAGATACTCGCAGTAGAGAAATTATTCAAATTATTGAAGAAGAAGCCATTGGTAAAATAGCTTCTAAATAGAGCATGCTTTACTACCTTCTTTTACCATTCAACCTTGTAAGTGATTTCATTAATATGGGCGGGGTTGTTCTTTTGGTTTTATTTTTTGTAGCTTTTTATATGTGGATTCTCATATCTGAAAGATTATATTTTTATAAATATTCTCTTGATGATGTTATTGAAAAAAGTTTCATGGATTACAAGAAATTAACTGGTAAAGATCAGTGGCTAAATAATAAAATAAAAAATATGTCATTGGCTGATATAAATCTTCAAAAAAATAGAAATTTAAATCAAATTAAAGGTTTGGTCGCACTTTGTCCGCTGCTTGGTCTACTAGGAACTGTAACAGGAATGATTGAGGTTTTTGATGTTATGGCTTTTACTGGCACTGGAAACCCAAGACTTATGGCCGGAGGTATATCCAAAGCCACACTGCCAACAATGACAGGATTAGTAATATCAATAACAGGTTTATTCGCTATTACTTTCATAGAAAGATTTATTAATGATAGAGTTTTAAGAAAAGTAGAGATTTTTGAGAAATGATTAGAAGAAAAAAAAGAATACCAGAAGACTCAACCATAGATATTACTCCTATGCTTGATATAGTTTTTATAATGCTTATCTTTTTTATTGTAACAACTACTTTTATCAAAGAGACTGGTGTTGAAGTAAACCGACCAAATGCATCAACTGCAGTGGCGGATGAAAGAGGTAATATTCTTATTGCTATTTCAGAAAATAATGAAATTTGGATAGATAAAAGGATGATAGATATTAGAGCAGTAAGAGCTAATGTTGAAAGATTAAAAGCTGAAAATCCTGAAGGCTCGGTAATTATTCAGGCAGATCAAAACTCTAAGACTGGTCTATTGGTTGAAACTATGGATCAAGTTAGATTAGCTGGTGTACAGAATGTATCAATTGCAGCAGATAAGGACTAAGAAAAATTCCTTCTTTATAGCTGGAGGTTTAAGTTCAGCATTTCTTCTATTTTTATTTATGTATTTGCTTATCATGCCTGGTGATTTAGATATAAATGCTTTAAAAGATAGACAAATGGTTGATTTCATAAGACTTAAAAAAGATGACACCTTAAATGAAAGAGATAGAAGGCTGCCTGATAAACCCCCGCCTCCAAAAAGACCTCCACCGCCAGAATTAGAAGCTCCTGATGTTAAAGCTTTGCCAACACCTAAAATAGATATTGAATTTCCTGATATAAAGATGCCTATAGACACAGATGGGGCATTTGTTGCCGGCGGTCAATATTTAGGCGATGGCGGATTAATACCTTTAGTTAGAATAGCACCAAGATATCCTAGAAATGCTCTTTTAAAAGGCACTGAGGGTTATGTTTTGGTAGAATTACTAGTTGATGAATCAGGTTCTGTTTTATCTGCTGTAGTTAGAGAAGCAAAGCCAAGCACGGTTTTTAATGCAGCAGCTATACAAGCTGTTTTAAAGTGGAAATTTAAACCCAGAGTTGATGGCGGAGTTGCTGTCAAACAAAGGGGTATAACAAGGATTGATTTTCAAATATGAAGTATTTATTTTTTATATCATTACTTTTTTCTATATCTTTTACTTATGCAGCACCTAGCAATAATGAGAATACTATATCTGGCTGGGTTTATTATGAGTTTTTAAGCATCGAGGATAAATTAGAACAAGGAAGATATGCAGAAGTTGAAGCCGACTACCTAGATCTTCTTGATAATACCTGGTCATCTAGGTCTTTTGATCATGCTGTCATATTAAAGAAATATGGTTTTTACTTAGTATCGCGAGATAGAGTTCCTGAAGGCCTCAGACATCTTCAATGGAGTTTGCGTAAACAAGCCCTTGAGGCAAGAGATGCCCATAATGTTCAATATGTTGTTGCTCAAATAAGCGCAAGCTTAGGTGAATATGAAAAGGCATTAGATTATTTGTTAGATTGGTATAGGGTTGGTGTAAATAGAAGATTTGATTTAACACCAAAAGGAATAGCTTTGATTGGAATTTGTTATGCGCAGCTAGAAGAATATCGTCCTGCTATTAAATATATAACTATGGCAACTGAACAGTCATATGTATTTATGAAGCCTTGGTATGAACTTAAATTCGCATTGCACTATAGACTTGATGAATATTTACTTGCTCTTGAAACAGCACAAGACCTCGTAAGAAACTCTCCAAAAGAAAAAAAGTATCTAGAGCAAATGGGAGCAATGTATAACCAGTTAAAGTTTGAGATTGAATCACTCTCATCCTTAGAATTTGGATTTACCCAAGATTTGTTAAAAACAGAAAAAGATTACCTACTCTTAGCTAATTTTTATATGTACAAAGCAGTACCAAATGATGCTGTAAAAGTTTTAGAAGCTGGCTTTAAAAGAAAAAAAATAAAAACAAATGCTGAGAACTTAGAAACATTATCAAACGCTTATCTTTCATCCAAAGAACATATAAAAGCTGCTAATAAATTACAAGAAGCATCTAAATTATCAGATGATCCAGAGTTAATATATAGATTAGGTCAAATTGAATTAAATCTAAGTAGATGGGATAAAGCTATTGAATCGTTTCAACTTGCTCAAGATAAAGGTTGGAATAAAGAAAAGGGAAAAATTGAATACTTTATTGGTATATCATTTATCGAGTTAGAAGAATTTAATCAGGCTGTAAAATACCTGTCTATGTCTAGTGAGTTAGGTCAAGATAAGTTGGTAGAGCCTTGGCTTCAATATATCGAATATCTACAAAAAACTGCAAGTTAAACTTTATTAATTCCTTAACATGTAAAGTGAACTTTACATAGTGTAAAATGTCATACGATTATGAGTATTATAAAAACAGCTGATCTTAAAAGATCTTTTTCGATGGGCACACAATCTGTTGAAGCCTTAAAAGGGATAAATTTAGACGTAAATGCTGGCGAGTTTATAGCTATTATGGGGCCTTCAGGTTCTGGTAAGACAACTCTAATGAATATAATAGGATGTTTAGATACACCTACAAGTGGTAAATACTTTTTAAATAATCAAGAAGTTAGTAAGTTAAAAGATGATGATCTTGCGCGAATTAGAAATAAAGAAATTGGTTTTGTTTTTCAGTCATTTCATCTACTCGCAAGAAGTTCAGCGCTTGATAATGTAATGTTGCCATTAAAGTATGCTGGTGAGAAAAAAAATATTGCAACTGAGAGGGCTAAAGCCTCCCTTAATGATGTTGGTTTACAAGATAGAATGAGTCATAGTCCGTCTGAACTATCTGGAGGACAGCAGCAGCGTGTTGCCATCGCTAGAGCGCTAGTGAACTCTCCAAGCATTCTATTTGCTGATGAGCCTACAGGAAATCTTGACTCGCAAACAGGAGAGGATGTAATGGCTTTATTTAAACAACTCCATAAAAATGGGCAAACTATTATAGTTATTACCCATGAAGAGGATATAGCTAATCAAGCAGAAAGAGTTATAACTATTAGAGATGGTTTAATTGAATCTGATAAACTGGTGCATGAAAATGAATAAAATCTTATCAATATTAATAACAGCAACTTTGTTGGTATCTTGTGGTGGCTCTGATGACACCAAAGAAGATAGTTTTAAGTACTATTCAAAAGAAGAAGCAACCAATAAGAGTTTAGAG
>ERZ802830.3188-NODE-3188-length-14186-cov-8.21251_pt1 | contig 14186 bp, 13 predicted proteins | sample MGYA00345654_ERZ802830 | MGnify/ENA primary metagenome ERZ802830 (study PRJEB30503, sample SAMEA104212375) | marine metagenome | biome: Westerlies Biome; feature: [SRF] surface water layer (ENVO:00010504) within the epipelagic zone...; material: water... | reverse complement strand
TAGAATGGAATAAAGAGTATTTGTTTAAAGTAGATCCTACAGCAGAGTTTTATCAAAACATATATCAAATTATTCTTGAGGAAGGGTTTCATTGGAAACCTAAAACTAATGTGGTAGATTTTAATGACATTCGTAGTTGATGACAAATGTATAGATTGCAAACATACAACATGCGTTACAGTATGTCCAGTAGATTGTTTCTACGAAGGACCCAACATGCTTGTTATAAATCCAGACGAATGTATTGATTGTGGATTGTGTGAACCTGAATGTCCTGTAGATGCTATAAGAGGAGAAGATGAAGCAGATCCTTATTGGTTAGATATGAATGCTAAATTGTGTTATGAAGATGGGTGGGAAATGATAGACGAAGAAAAACCACCTATGGAAGGATATGAGGAAGCAGCAAAGATAGAAAACAAAACAGATAGGTTAATTAAACATGTTGAAATTTGACGCAAACCAATTAATAGATTGGACACAAGGTATTAGAGAAAATCCAGACATGCTAAATGCGTTTTGGCCAAGTCAGATTAGATCTAAATTATGGTTAGCAGACTGGGTGAAAAGTTATTTACCTAGTGCAACTAAAATAGTTATATTTGGAGCATGGTATGGCGTATTAGCAGACATACTATATTTAAGATTACAACCGTGGCATGGAGAACCTAGAATATTATGTAATGATATAGATAAGGATGCAATGTTGTGGTGTTCTAGAAAGTGGCCTACACACCTAGGAAGAATGGAAAACTTTACCTATGAAACCCGTGTTGATTTAGTAATAAATACTGTAACGGAACATTTAACACAAGAGATATACAATAAGTGGTATGAGAATATTCCAAAAGGAACATACTTCGTCATACAAGGTAACAATGATTACAAGGAACCAGATCATGTTAGGGCTGTACAAACTCTAGATGAGTTTAATAGAATAAACAGAGTAGAAAATATACTACATACAGACTCTATGCAATATGAAGGACCTTGGGATACAGTTGATAATAAACCTACTTATTATGAGAGATATATGACAATAGGGTTTAAGAGTGAACACAACTAATGAAGATAGAATAAAAGTATTAGAGCTAAAGCGTGAAAAGATTAACAAAATTAGCCCAAGTTTTTGTAGCGCAAAGTGGTTACAAACAACTCTTTACCTTCAAAATGGATTTAATCATAGCTGTCACCATCCATCAGCACATAAGATCCCTGTAGAGGAAGTATTAGCAGATCCTTCTGCACTACACAATTCTAAATATAAAAAACAACAAAGAGCTAAAATGTTAAACGGCGAAAGGCCGTCTGAATGTGATTACTGTTGGAAAATAGAAGACTTAAATAAAGATTATTTCTCAGATAGACATTACAAAACAGCAGACTGGTGGGCATGGGATAGAGTAGATGAAATAGCCAAAAGTAGTCCTGCAGATAATGTGTTTCCTAGTTATTTAGAAGTTTCGTTTTCAAATGCTTGTAACTTTGCTTGTGCTTATTGTAGTCCTGATATATCATCTACCTGGATGAAAGATATAGAAGAGAACGGAAACTATCCTGTACAAATGGGTTCAGGAGATTTAAACTATTTAAGAGATATAGGCAAGTTTCCATATTCCAGAAAAGAACACAATCCTTATATGGATGCTTGGTTTAAATGGATGCCAGAAGTATTGCCTCATCTAAAAGTTTTTAGAGTTACAGGTGGTGAACCTACAATGTCTAAAGATGTGTGGAGAACATTTGATTATATAATTGAAAATCCACAACCACAAATGCAATTGGCAATTAATACTAATTTAGGAACAGATTCTAAACTTATAGACAAATTGATAAGATATATAAACAACCTACAAGACAAAGTAGAAAGAGTAGATGTTTATACAAGTGTTGAAAGTACTGGCACACAGGCAGAATATGCAAGAGATGGATTAGACTATGACTATTGGTATAGCAATGTTTCAAGAGTCTTATCAGAAACAGAGTCATTAGTGGCTATTATGACAACAATAAATATATTAAGTTTACCTACTTTTACAGATTATGTAGAAGACATAATGAAACTGAGAGTAAAGTTTAACAAAGGTTTAGAAAATAATAGAATACCAATGAGTATTAATTATTTAAGATGGCCTCCTCACTTACAGTCTACATTGTTAGACGGAGAAGTAAGAGAAGAAATATCTGTGAATATATTGAAGACATGTGAAAAGTGGTTAAAATATTATTCACCAGATAAATTTGCCAGATTGTATTTAGAAGAATGGGATCAGGTAAAAAGATTCTGTGACTACTTAGTCTCAGAACAAACACAGTATAGGTGGAGAAAAGATTTTGTCAAGTTTATAAAATCTTATGATATGAGAAGAGATAAAGACTTTAAAGAAACTTTTCCTATGTATGCACATTTATTAAGGGAATGGAATGTCTGAAGACGTAGAAAAGTTAGTTAAATATAGAAAAGAAGTTTTAGATACAAAGTCTACAAGCTTCTGTGGGGCTAAGTGGTATAATGCTACAACTTGGTTAGGTAGTGGAACCACCGCTTCTTGTCATCACCCACCAGCACATAAAATTCCTTTAGTAGAGCTAGACGGCAATCCTTCGGCTATACACAATACAAAACATAAAAAAGCAATGCGCAAGATGATGCAAACAGGAGAGCGTCCTCGCGAGTGTGAGTATTGTTGGAAGATAGAAGACATACCAGGCGATACAAGAGTTTCAGATAGAGTATTTAAGTCTAACATCTATACAAACGATCAATTAGAAGCTGCACACAAGGCAGACTATAACGACAACACAATGTTAAAGACATTTGAAATTGCATTTGATAGAGTATGTAATCTAGCATGTAGTTATTGTAATGCAAGTTTTTCTACTACATGGGCTAAGGATATTAAAAAGGATGGCCCATATCAAAACCTTGTTAGTGATGGAGCAGCTGCGTTTCAACAAGATGGTAAATGGACAGAACCTTTTGGTAGAGATGCTGTAACAGCAGAAACAAATCCTTACATCAAAGCTTTCTGGGATTGGTGGGATAGTGGACTAGCAGATAGTTTAGAAGAACTAAGAGTTACAGGTGGTGAGCCTTTGATGTCAGGTGAGACATGGAAACTGTTTGATAAAATTAAAGCTCGTCCAGAAATGAGACTTGCTATTAACAGTAATTTAATATGTAAAGATAAAATATTAGATAACTTAATAGAAAAAAGTCAGGACATTAAAAAGTTTCATGTTTATACAAGCGCTGAATGTTATAAAGAACATCAAGAGTATGTAAGAGATAATTTTATATGGAAAACATGGGACAAGAACATGCGTCGCTTTATAAAAGAAGCAAACTATGAAGGCCTACATATAATGATGACGATTAATAGTTTATGTTTGTTTTCTATTACAGACTTTTTAGATCATGTATATGAATTTAAAATGATGAAAGGTATTAAGTCGCCAACAGTTACTTTGAACCTTTTGCGTTTTCCTAGTTTCCAAAGTCCACTAGCATTACCAGATCATATTAAGATTCATGTAAGACAAAAATTAATGGACTGGTATGCAGAACAAGAACATAAGTTTTTGTGGACAGGTATTGAAAGAGCGAATATAGAAAGACTAATAGATTATTTAGATCATGTTGATGCACCTCATAGACGAACTAGTTCTAAAGCTACATTGTGGAGAGATTTTAAATCGTTTTATGAACAATACGATATACGAAGAGGCAAAGACATTAATATATTTCCAGAGATATTAACTGACTGGTTAGATATGTTACCACCTACAATTATTAATACATCGGGGCTAAAAGACGGCGACAGTACAAAAAATAATGTAGGTGAGGAAGATGTTATGAGAATTGCCAAAGAGGAAGGGTGGGTATTACAGCCTGATAATAAAAATATAGACAAACCCTTGGGGGATTATGATAATGACTGATTACAATGATACAGAGAAAGAAACAAGAGAGCTTATAACATCTAATAATGTATTTGAGTTCTCCGGAGCTCCGGAGCCTTTTGAATGGTGTACTAGAATAAACGGCATTACATGTGGTGAGCCATTACAAAAAGTAAAAATTAAAAAAATAAAACGAGCAGATAAAATTGTAGAAAGAAATGCCGTTGATGAAATAGTATATGATACAGAATATTATTTTAATGAAGACGGCATACGATCACAAGTACAAAATCCAGATGCTGAAGAAGTGGCATTGTTCTTTGGAGACGCTTTGACATTTGGAGAAGGATTAATTAATGAAGAAACTTTGCCATATCTATTTCAACAAAACAATCCTAAATATCAGTCTTATAACTATGGTTTCCTAGGACACGGTCCAGGCCAAATGTTGTTACGAACAAGAACAGAAAAATTTAAAAAACGATTTAAGAACAAAAAAGGAAAAGTATTTTTCTTATACAGAGATGATGCAGTTAAAATATCAGCAGGTAAAGTTCCTTGGTGTGAAGCGTTTCCTAATTATATTTTAAAAGAAGGAGAGTTAATACAAGACGGAGAAATGCCAGCAAGTATTTTAGAACAATATTTGCCTGGCCAATATACAGATGGAGAGTTTGAACTTACAGCAGAAATATTTAATGCAATTAAAAATGAGATAGCAGAAATATCTCCTAATTTAGAGTTATGTATTGTACTCTTACCTTTAGCGTTTTCTGCATCACACATGTCTAAGTGGTTAGAATATTTAGAACTAAGTTATACAAATCTATTTTTCACAGACTTAGAATATAGAACAGATGTTCATGGCCTAAAACTAGACGGTTCATTTACAAAAGAAACAAATGAAGTTTTATCTAACTTATTATTGCAAGATAAAAAATATGAAAATGTAGAGCCAGAAGATTTTGATTTGTCCATAGAGTTTGCTGGTTATTCTATGCCAGCGTTTATACACTTTCCACCAGACGATGCAGGAGTATTTATTGCACAAATATTTAGAAGATTTCCAGATGATGAAAAGGTACAAAAAGGAACAGAACATTATATGAGTATTCTAAGAGATATTTGGAATGACAAACAAAAATTATTAAAGAAACTAAAAGGAACTGAAACAAAAGTAGAATTAAAAAAGCTTTCGAAAGTATTGTCAAGAAATAAAGTATTGTTAGATATATTTTATGACGAGTATATAAATGGCTAGTTTACATTGTATTAATCTAGAGCAAGGACTTAGGATTAATACGAATGGCGAATGTACGAGCTGTTGTTTACAGACAGTCAATTATAAAAATGAAAATAATGAAACTTTAAATATTAGAAAGAATACATTTGATGAGATAATAAACAGTAGTACTGCTAAACAAATAAGGGATAATTTAAAACAAGGAAAAAAAGATATAAACTGTAGACAATGTTGGAGTTTAGAAGATGCAGGCCTACAAAGTAAAAGACTGTTAGATAATCATCATAGAGCAGGAGAAGGATTGTTATTAGATCTGTGTATGGGAACAACATGTAATATTAAATGTAGAACATGCGGACCTGAAAGCAGCGCACAATGGAATAAAGAATATTGGGACATTAATAAAAGTTATAATGAAATATCAACATACAAAGACTATAAAGGATTTTTAAGAACATTTAATGACGCTTTTGAAGATGACAGTTTAGTTTGGAAAGAGCTTGAAAACAACAAACAAGATATTCGTTGGATTGACATGTATGGTGGTGAACCTATGATGATGAAGAAACAATGGAAATTTTTAGAGCAATTAATAAAAGACGATTTAGCAAAGAACATATCATTACACTACAATACAAATGGAACAATTTGGGACGATGAAAAATACAATATATTGAAAGAGTTCAAACATATATCAATAGATTTTAGTATAGATGGTATTAAAGACAGATATGAATTTATGAGACACCCAGCTATATGGGAAGAAGTAATACAAAATATGGAAACAATTAAAAACATAAAAGATTTTAAATGTCAAATAGCACATACTGTCAGCACCTTAAATGTCTGGTATATTAACGAAATATATATGTGGTTCAAAGGCTGGGACATATATTTAAACATGGTTCATGGTCCTCCTGAATATAATATATCAAACATACCTGAAGATATTAAAAAAGTAATTACAGAAAAAATAGGTATTAAAGAAAAGTATCAACCTGTTTTAGATTTTATGAATAGTAAGATATCTAACTTTAATTTTCAATCTTTTATTGACAAAACAAAACAACATGACGATTACAGAGGAGAAAACTATAATGATATTTTTCCAGAGTTTAGTGATGTATTAAAGGAGCACGGTTACCAATGAAGTATCTTTGTACTGCCCCTTGGACACATACTTATGTTAGCCCACAAGGCGAGCGTAGGTTGTGTTGTGCAAGTAGAGAAGAGGCAAAGTTTACAAAACAATACCTAGACTCCGGCGGGGGTAGTACAAATTTTAATCCTGTTTCATTAGAGGAACATTGGAATAGTGATTATATGAAAGACATACGAAAGCGTATGTTAGCAGGAGAAGCAATACCTCAATGCGTTGTATGTAACGAAAATGTTTTAAATTTACATACATATAGAAAATATTTTACAGAAACATTATTCCCCCATAAAATACAGGACATATTAGATAGTACAGACGAAACAGGCCACACTACAATGATACCTATATCATATGATTATCGTTTGTCTAATCTATGTAACTTTAAATGTAGAATGTGTGGCGATCAACTTTCATCATCGTGGGAGTCTGAGAACAAAATACATACAACTCCTACAGATGCTTGGTTACAACCAAATACAAGAAGAAAAATATCTAATTTCCAAGTAGAAGTATTAGAAGAAGAACTACAAGCGGCAGTAGATCAAGGCGTAATAGAAGAAATATATTGGGTAGGTGGTGAGCCATTAATGTGGGAAAGACATTGGACTATCATGCAACAGTTAGTAGACACAGGACAGTCTAAAGATGTTGTGGTTCGTTATAATACAAATTTAAGTAGAACAAAATATAAAAATTATGATTTATATAATATGTTAGATAATTTTAAGAATGTTAATATATGTGCTAGCATAGATGCAATAGGAGATATAGGAGAGTATGTAAGAACAGGATTAAAGTGGCCAGAGTTTTTACAAAACTTTTATGATGGCATGTTCCTGTTAGATAAATATGGACACGACGCAATTGTTTTTGATGTTACACTTACAACACCTGGATTATTTGGTTTAAAAGATATGTTTGATAAAGTTACAGAATTAGATGTTAAGTCATATTTTAAATTTACATACGCATTTGATCCTACAAAAATAATTGCACCTACAGCATTACCCAAGTCTATTACAATACCTTATTGTCAAGAACTTATCGAATATATGGAACCTAGAAAAACTTGGAAAACACAAGTTTATATAGACTCATTAAAAAGTTTAATGGAAAGAAAAAGTTTTGATGAAGAATTTCCTAATTACAAAGAAGGGTTAAAAAGAGGAAAGAATCAAATATTATTCTTAGAAAAAATAAGAGATCAAAAATTAACATTTAGAGAAATACTAAATGAACCAGCAAAGGAGTGGTGGGATGGCATCTAAATCATTTTGTCCTTTGCCTTGGAAACATTTAGCAACACACCCACATGGTTCTATAACTCTTTGTTGTGAGTCTGAGCAAATAGGAAGGCAATCAGAATCTTATGATAAAAATGAACTTATAATTACAGACAAAGGAAGAGAATACAAAACACTACATACAACTGATTATGACTTTAATAAAATACACAATTCAGAAAGTTTTAGACAAGTTAGATTAGACATGTTAAATGGAAAGCGTCCTAGTGTATGTAATAAATGTTGGGACTCTGAAGATGTAGGTAACACAAGTAAAAGATTACACGAATTAAATAGATTAGAATATACATTAGAAGATGCCATAACAGAAACTAAAGAAGATGGTTCAATAGATGTAGATTATGAGTTTATAGAATTAAGACTAGGCAACCATTGTAATTTAATTTGTAGAACATGTAATCCTGTTTCTAGTTCTAGATGGAACAAAGAATGGAAACTAATAGGAGGAGGAAACAACCTTCCACAACCATTATTTAATTGGCCGTTGGATGAAAAGTTCTGGGATAAATTAACAGAACATTCAAGTAAATTAAGACATGTTTATATTAATGGTGGTGAGCCGTTATTAATAGACAAGCATTTAAAGTGGTTAGAATATCTTGTAGAAAATAATATAGCAAAAAATGTAGCTTTAACATATTCTACGAATACAACTGTTACAGGAGAAACATACAAAGAAGTCTGGCCTCATTTCAAACATGTAGATTTTATGTTATCTATAGATTGTTTGGAAAAAAGAAATGAATTTATGAGGTACCCTTCTAAGTGGGAGAAAACATTAAACGGAGCACAATGGTTTATTGATTATGCAAACAAACATAACAACATTATAACCAGTATATGTCAGACAAATTCATTAATTAATGTTTATTATCACAAAGAGTTTTATGATTATTGGGAAAGTAAGGTAGCATACATATCTCCTAATTGGGTCAACGATCCAGACTATTATGATGCTAGAATATTGCCCGATAATGTTAAACAAGATATATTGGATAAAATTAAAGGAACAAAAAGATATCAAAATATAAAAAACTACTTATCCTTAAAGGGAGATGATAGACTTCTTTACAAGTTTTTTGAAAAGACAAACATATTAGATAAAAATAGAAAAGAAAGTTATAAAGATATATTTCCAGAGTTTTATGAAAAAATAAGGAAGTATGATGTCTAATACAATAGATCTTACAAAACTATTTCCACCAGATCCTATAAACACAATTAATCTGTTAGACGAGTTTGCACCCAAAGACTTTAAAGGTTGGAAAACGAAATGTATATTGCCTTGGATACATGTACATGTTTGGCCAAACAATGATGCCTTTCCTTGTTGTATTACAAATCATAAAATAGGAAACACAAAAGGCAAAGAACTAAAAGAAGTGTGGAATACAGAAGAGTTTAAACACATACGAAAAACAATGTTAAATGATCAAGAGCCAGATGCTTGTAAAACTTGTTATATGATTGAAAAAAATGGACAACACTCTTTTAGAAAACATTCTAATACTGTATTTAAGAAACATTTCCACAAAATATTAGAAACAAAACCTGATGGACATTTAGAAAAAATGGACTTAAGATATTGGGACTTTAGATTTTCCAATGTATGTAATTTTAAATGTAGATCCTGTGGTCCACAGTTAAGTTCGGGTTGGTATCCAGACGCTAAAGAAATGGATCGTTTAGATAAAAAAGAAGAAGGTCTGATACTTAAAACAGGCAATTTGCCACCTGATATACCACAAAAAGATGATGCAAGACTAATACAGTTATGGGAAGACTTAGAACCTCATTTTAAAACAGTAGAAGAAATATATTTTGCAGGTGGAGAACCATTATTAATGGAAGAGCATTATCGTATATTAAATCGTCTTGTTGAAGATGGTAGAACAGAAGAAGTAACTTTAAAATATAATAGTAACTTCAGTACAATGGCATATAAGAAAACAAATGTATTAGACTTGTGGCCTAAATTTAAACATGTAGAAGTGGGTGCAAGTTTAGATGGTTACGGTGAGAGAGGAGAGTTTGTAAGATCGGGAACTGACTGGAATGAAATTGTAACAAATAGAAGACAAATGAAAATTAAATGCCCTGATGCTATATTTTATGTTAGTGCAACGACAGGCATAACAAACGCTTTTCATATAGCAGAATTCCATAAACATTTAATACACGAAGAAATTATTGACAACATATATGACTTTAGAATAAATGTAGTACATAGACCTGACTGGTTAAGTATTAAAAATTTACCAAGACCTATGAAAGACAAATTAACACAAGAATGGAATGAACATGTTGACTGGTTAAAAGCTACTTATGGCATACATTTAGCACAGACACCTATATCAGAATTTCAAGGAGCAATAAACTTTTTAAATAGTGAACCGCCTAATTTAGGCAGACTTACAGCTACCGGTAAAGAGGCAAGGCAACACGGTTCCTTTATATATAAAATGGAGCAGTTAGATTCTATACGGGGAGAGAGTTGGAGAGATTCTTGCCCTGAAATATATCAAGGCTTCCTGGAAAACAGGATAATAGAAAAATGAAAATAGCAATAATGGGCTGTAGTTTTAGCTCAGGTGAAGAATGCAGAGATTGGGAAATACTGCCTCTAAATGATGAAACACTTAAAGATGGTAGAAGAAAACATTCTATGCCTCATGTAGAATATAGAAATCTTAAACTTGAAACCTTATTAGAAAACGGATGGAGTGGTTATGAAGAATGGAATTGTTATTGTGATAAATTTGAATATGCTTCTTTGCTTGGAAATGAAGGCCACTCTGTTGTAAACTTTTCTAAAAGAGGAATGGGATTGAACTTTCACCACTTTATACATACCTTGCCTTTGATTCCTGAAGAATTTATTACTAATAAAATAAATAATAAATTATATCATTGGTCAAATCAAATGGCAATAGACTCTCAAGACATGAGATATAAATCTCATTTAATAATGAGCAATTATTGGCCAGAGTTTTATGTTCCAGATTCTATATACCCCACAAATAATTTTGAAAACCATGCTATCAAAGATGCTCCTAGATATTATAACTCTGAACCAAAAAACTTTGATTATATATTAGATGCAGATGTTTTAATATGGCAAAGAACTATGGAACCAAGATTAACACTAACACAACCATTTCCAAATGAAAAAGACCAGCTATTAATCGGAGGTGCAATAGACACAACAATGGCAGTTGGATGGATAGAAAATCAAATTTTTTCTGAAAAAGAAAAATCTATATTAAAAAATTATTATGAAAATTTATATGATGGTGGCGAACAATATGCAAAAGATTTGCGTTGGATTGAATCTATTTTAAGAATAAGAAAAGAGTCTGGAAAAAGAACCATTGTAATAACATTGTCTCCTACAAATGTTGAGAATGTAAATATTAATTATTATAATGCAGAAGTACATGCACCCAAGGAAGGTTTATTAAGTAAACTTGTAGGCATAAATAAAGTAAAAGATTATGTGGCCAATTATGGCCATTTAAATGACAAAGGCCATGAATTAATAAAAAATTATTTAGTAGGAATTTTATGAAAAAAATAGTAGTTATAGGTTGTAGTAATTCAACAGGTGAAGAAACAAGAGACTGGGAATTAGACCCAGATTATTATGAGAAAACAAATGTAACACATCAAGAATGGTACGATGCCAAAAGAGGTAATTTGCTACATGATTACTTTAAAAAGCATCCAGACAAAGTGTTAACAGAAGACCCTACAGGTTTTTACGACAAAGAAGGATGGGACGAACAAGTTAGATTAGTACAAGAATCTACAGGTAATGATCATTGGTTATTAGATATGTCTTGGGCAAATTATAGTGATCAATATTCTTGGCCTTCCCTATTAGATAATAATGAAGAATACGAGGTATATAATTTTTCTACTAGAGGTGCAGGGTTAGCATATTTTGAACTTGCTTACAACATTCCTAGAATACCAAGAGAATATGATAGAAAAGGTAGACACATACAAAATGGTTTATATAAACCTGTAAAAAAGTTTGCACCTGAAAATCATGTTTATAGAGATTTTTATAGTCCTACAAGAAATTTTAAAGAGCTATGTGATACAGCAGATCTATTAATATGGCAATTTACCAACGAACCTAGATATGGTCTAACTTTTAATATAGAAAAAGAAATGGTAATCCAAGCATTACAAACAGATTTAACAGGCTTTATGGTTTACGGATCTAGTCATGAAAGTTTACAAAGTTGGTTTCCAAATTACTTAGAAGGAAATCAGCTAAAACACATGCAAGAACATTTTAAGTATTATTATGACAACACCACAAACTTTGCTAGAAGTTTGACTTGGATTGAACAATTAATGCAACTAAGAGAAGACAGAGGACTAGCCAATATGATCTTCCCTATTCATAGAGTATTTACATCTCGATTAGGATTTGATGCAATAAATACAGTTCATACAAGATCATATGGTTTTGATGACTATGAAAATCCTGATAGTGGTGCCTGTCCTGGCGTATTCATACAAGAACTTGGTATTGCACCTTATGATATCTTGTTTACATCTAAACCTTCACCAGAACAATATTGTGCAAAATTTACACACCCTTCTGAAAAAGGACATAAGACTCTTGCTGGTTGGGTGCACAAAACAATTACGGAGGATTATTTCAATGAATAAATTTTGGGAGTGGTTAAAAACACCATATTACAAATACAAAGAATGGAAATGGAAAAAGGAAAGAGAGAAAGCCTTAGAGGAAGTCAAGGAAAAAGATCCTTTTATATATGACTAATGAACTTAGATTTAATACATAATGATTTTCCTATATGGAAAGTAACTGATTGGCAAATACCACATATAGATTACACGCAAACACATGCTTACGATCAAAGCAGTAAGCATTACAAATCTTCTGATTTACGCCATACAGTAAACACATCTATTGATATGTATGGACAAGGATTTATCATAGAAGAAATGTTAAGAAAAGACAATTCTGTATTGTTAGATCAAATGTGGAAAGGACATTTAGAAAGATTCCATTGGCCTATGGGAGGATACTCTTTACTTTTAGACAAACCTGGATTTAATATGTCAGAACATATAGATAATAGATATGTATTAGGAGTATTAATTATAAACTTACAAGATAATCCTATAGGTTCAGGAACATACTTTACAGATTTAAATTGGGGAGGTCCTGTAAAAAAAGGAACAGGTGTATTTTTTCTTAATCACAACAATACAAAACATAATATAAAACAACCTGGCCCAGAAGATAGATTTATATTGTATCAAATATTAACATTGGATAACTTAAAATATGATTAGATGGGGAATATCAGCATACAACCATAACGCAGCATTGGCAGTAGTCGACGGCGACGAAATACTTTTTGCCTCGGAGGCTGAAAGATATAGTGGTATAAAAAATGATGCCAATTTGCCTGATGAATTAATTGAAGCAGCTTTAGAATATGGAGAGCCACATCAAATTAATTGGTATGAAAGTAATTTTTTAAAAAACTTAAGACGACTACATGCAGGACAAGGTTGGAAAGGAATAAAGAAACATCCTTATTTAAAAAGATATTGGATTAAATCTCATACACATCACAAAACACATGCAGCTGCTGGCTTTTATACAAGTCCATTTGAAAGAGCGTCTGTTCTTGTTATAGATGCAATAGGAGAATTTACAACCACAAGTATTTGGAATGGAAATCATTATTTGTCTAAAATATGGTCTGAGAGTTATCCTCAATCTTTAGGTTTATTTTATTCTGCTATTACACATAGAGTTGGTTTAAAACCTAATGAAGAAGAATATATTTTAATGGGCATGGCAGCATATGGAGACCCAGACAAATATTATAAACGAATGAGAAAATTATTGGATGTTAATCTACATAGAGGATGTCGTTGGTGGTTGCCTTGGGCACAAGGATTACAAGATACATATGATATGGCAGCAGCAGCTCAAAAAATATACGAAGAAGAGTTTGAACAACTAGTATATAAAACTAAGAAGATGTTACCTCATAACAAAAGTCTAGTTTTAATGGGAGGGTGCGCTTTAAATTGTGTAGCAAATAATATAGCATTAAAATATTTTGATGATGTATGGATTATGCCAGCACCTGGAGACTCAGGGTCATCATTAGGAGCTATATTAGCAGAAACAGAAACACATATTAATTGGCGAGGTCCTTACTTAGGACACAATATAGAAGGTGACTATCCTGTAGGTAAACTTATGAATGAACTATTACAAGGAAATATGGTTGGTGTTGCAAATGGTAGAGCAGAGTTTGGACCAAGAGCATTAGGTAATAGATCATTGTTAGCAGATCCTAGAGGAACAAAAGTAAAAGATCAAGTAAATGCAATTAAGCGTAGGCAAGAGTTTAGACCGTTTGCACCTGTTGTAATGGAAGAACATGCAAAAGATATATTTAATATGCCTGTGGATAAGTCTCCTTATATGCAGTATGTTATACAATGTAGCAAGGGAACCGAGTACCCTGCAATAATTCACAAAGACGGCACATCTAGGGTTCAAACTGTA
>ERZ802830.3186-NODE-3186-length-14192-cov-7.51468_pt1 | contig 14192 bp, 25 predicted proteins | sample MGYA00345654_ERZ802830 | MGnify/ENA primary metagenome ERZ802830 (study PRJEB30503, sample SAMEA104212375) | marine metagenome | biome: Westerlies Biome; feature: [SRF] surface water layer (ENVO:00010504) within the epipelagic zone...; material: water... | reverse complement strand
CTTTTTAATATTAAAAGTATGGCTTTAAAATCTACTTAAATAACATAGAACAAACAAAGCATTAGAATCCTCGTATAAATTGATAAAAAAGTAAATCAGCATATTTACGGATTTACTTGAAATATAGATAGGAGTAATTTATGAATGTTGAGTTAGGAGGCAATCTAAATGATTGATAGTCCGCCTGAAATTTAGCAAATTTACAAATATAGGAAGCGTATTCCTGACAATGGGATTTCTCGAAAAGTAAAGTTCAATCAATTAGTCTGATAAGACTTCGCTCTATAATTACCAGCGACAAAAGGGACTAAACTTAGCGACAAGAATCCCCTAACCCACGTGTTTAAAGCTTATGTGTAAATAAACTTTATATATGTATTATAAATCCTGAAAGTGGGAAATAAAAAATTTAAAAGAGGACTGTTATTTCAGGCCTCTTTTTTTACTGATTTATATAATTTTAAATGTTTATTATTAGTTAATATTAATTTTCAATTTGAAATAAATTATATTTGTAAAATGAAAGAGAAAAATTTATTCCCATCCATCGAACCAAGAGAAAAGGGTTTTTTACAAGTAAGTAAGATTCATTCTATTTATTGGGAAAGATCTGGAAATCCAAAAGGTAAAAAGATATTAGTAATTCATGGTGGCCCTGGAGGAGGAAGTCAGCCAAGATATAGGCGATATTTTAATCCTGAAAAATTTGATATTGTTCAATTTGATCAAAGAGGCTGCGGTTATTCAAGACCTTTTTCAGAATTAAGAGAAAATACAACAGGCGACTTAGTAAATGATATTGAAAAATTAAGAGTAAATTTGAAAATAGATTATTGGCATTTGTTTGGGGGTTCATGGGGATCTACTCTAGCTTTAATTTATGCAATTAAAAATCCATCAAGAGTCTTAAGTATGACCTTAAGAGGAATATTTTTATGTAGAAAATTTGAACTCTTATGGTTTTATCAATATGGCGCAAGTGAGATATTCCCTGAAGAGTTCGAAAAATATATTGCAGTAATTCCTAAGGATGAAAGGGTTGATTTGATAGCTTCTTTTTATAAATATCTTACCTCCCCAGATATTGAACTTAGATCAAAAGCTGCTGCTGCCTGGACAAATTGGGAACTTTCTACAAGCCATCTTATAAAAAGAGATATTGATGTTGGTAAAAGTAAAACTAATTCCTTTTCAGATGCTTTTGCAAGAATAGAGTGTCATTATTTTATAAATAAGATCTTCCTAGAAGAAAATTTTATTTTGAAAAATGCAAAGATTATAGAATCCATACCAACTAAAATAATTCAGGGTAGATATGACGTAGTTTGTCCTGTAAGGAGTGCTTGGGACCTTAGTAGAAAATTAATAAATTCAGAGTTAATAATCGTAGATGATGCTGGTCATTCAATGAGCGAAGAAGGCATCACATTAAAATTATTAGATTCAGTTGAAAGATTAGAAAGTTTTTAGGCAAATTTTATTAAAAATATATTTATCTAGCGTTATAGGCCATTATCTTCAATATTTTTAGCAATACTTCTTAGTAGCTCAACGATATCAGAGTCATCACATTCTGTATCCTCTTTAAGCAGAATACATTCATCCCTAATGCTTACATTAGTACTCCACCAAATTCCGGAACTATTAGTATCGTCCCATTCAAATCTATCAGACATTATTGCTAAAATTTAATTAATTTTATTATAAAAAAACTTTTTATTACCTATGACTTTTGATTAAATCTTTTTTTATTTAAAATAAATAAACTAATTATTTATCTAAGCAAAAATAAAATAAATGCTTTTATCAAATACTTTATGGGAAAGTAATTATGAGCTTGCCTTATTAAGCTTAAAATCAAAATTTGTTCAAGGTCTCAAAACTGGAAACTTACCAAAAAATATATTTCAAGAATATGTAGCTCAAGATTATTACTTCTTAGAAAGTTTTTCTAGAGCATATGGTTTAGCAGTTTCTAAATCTAAAGATAAAAATTCAATAAAGGTTTTAAGTCAACTTTTAGTTGGGGTATCAGAGGAATTAATACTTCATGAGACATATGCCAAAGAATGGGATATTGATCTAACAAATAATTACATAAAGCCAGCAACTAAAAACTATACTGCCTTCTTAGACGAAGTTTCTAAAAAACAAAATGCTGTTGAGATAATGTTTGCGATGACTCCCTGCATGCGTTTATATTCTTGGATAGGTAAGTCATTATCAAAAAATGTTTTAAATAATCCATACAAAGAATGGATAATTACTTACTCTGATAAAAACTTTGATAATCTAGCGAAATCTCTTGAAAATCTTATTGATTCATCTAAAGAGGAATATGATTTTAATCAAGCAAATTATTTATATAAGAGGGCTATGGAATTGGAATTAGAGTTTTTTAATGCTTATTCAAATTTCTGATAAACAAATTAAATTTCTAAATTTTTCAAATAATTATGTATTCAAAAATTGCTCTTTCTATAGGTGGTAGTGACTCTGGAGGAGGAGCAGGGATACAAGCAGATTTAAGAACTTTTATGGCACTAAATGTTCATGGATGCTCTGCAATTACATGTATAACCGCTCAAAATAGTATGGAGGTAAACTGCGTTGAAGCTGTAGATAAGGTCACTTTACTAAGCCAGATTGATACGTTATTCTCAGATTTCAATATTAATGCTTTAAAAACTGGAATGCTGCTAAACGAGCGTATTATCAACGATACGGCTTCAAAATTAAAATCTTACTCTATTCCCAAAGTTATTGATCCAGTAATGGTAACTAGAACTGGGTCTAAATTACTTGAGGATTCTGCAATTTCTGCCTATAAAAAATTACTTTTACCTATTGCAGACATAGTAACTCCCAACATTTTTGAAGCAAATCTTTTATCTAACTTGGAGATTAAAAATAAGGAAGATATAGAGCTTTCTGCAAGTCATATTATTGAACTTGGAGCTAAAGCAGTTTTAATCAAAGGTGGTGGATTGAAGGATATGAAAGGGAGGGACTTTTATCTTGATGTCAATGGAGGGAAAAAGTGGTTCATAAATAAATTTATTAATACTCAAAATACGCATGGTAGTGGATGTACTTTAAGTGCTGCAATTTGTGGCTATCAAGCATTAGGATTTGATCTTATAGAGTCAATTCAAAAATCAAAAATTTTTATTGAAAGATCCTTGAAGAACTCTTATCAAATCGGATCAGGCCCAGGACCTCTTGGACATTACCAATCACTCTGAAATAATTGATTTTAAAAAAATCAAAGAAAAGAATAAATTTTTAAAATCTTTTATTTGAAAATCTTATTAAAACCACCATTTTTTATTTTTATTTTTTAAAAATAAAATTTCTTCTGTTTCCCACCCACCTTCTAACCACTCAAGATGTTCTAGCAATAAAGATTCGCTTTCTCCTTTTGTTAAATGACCTAGTCTATTTGCAATTCCATCAAATCTTACTTTCATTAACTCTTCGATTTTGATGTTATTCACAATTAAAACAGATAATTTTTATCTAAATAAACTTGATTGATTGCTAATGTCAATGAAATTATTCTTTTTTTATACTTTTAAATATGTAATTTGTATTCAATGCAACTATTTTGTAGTGATAGTAATTAAGACTTATTCTCAAAGATTGTATTTCTAGGTATTTTAAAAAATAAATCAGAAATTTTTTATGAAAAACCAAGAAAAAACAACCTCAAAAACAGTTGTTAATGTCGGTTATTGTGAGAGCACTTCTGAGTGGCTTAATAGGATAATGACTGAACTTGCAGATGAAAGTAAGAATTTTGTGGATCTATCAGTTTTGTGCGCATAAATTAAATTATTGAAAGTCAATCGCTTAAGGCCTATTTAAGGCCTTTTTTTATTAGATAAACTTATATAAGTTATTTGAAAGGCATATGGTTATGACTTTTTATCGGTATATCTCGTGACAATAAATATATTTCAAAATAATTAATTTATTAAAAAATCCTTCCTTCTATGCGGCCTATCTCAGAGAAACTTTATAAGAAATTAGTTAAAGCTTCCAAAAAATGAATAGATTACTTCTTTACTTTTCAGCTCTATATTTTGGAGCAAATATCGGAAAAACTATTGCAAGTGATAGTTTTACATATTATTTAATGATTTCTAATTAATCTTTTTTTTCTTGGAAATTTTTAAGCATTTCTTTTTGACTCTAAAATATTGAAGTAATCTTAAAAAACTCTCAAAGTGCATTTAGATAAAAGTAGTTCTGAAATCATAAATAAATTTAAATTATCTCCTCACCCTGAGGGAGGATGGTTTAGAGAAATCATACGAAGTAAAAATCATGTAACCAGAAATGATGGTCAAAAAAGAAATAATATTACTAGCATTTACTATCTACTTTGTAAAAGTGAGAGAAGTAAATGGCATCGAGTAAATTCTTCCGATGAGATATGGATTTATCTTCAAGGGGCACCCCTTAATTTATATTTTCTCGATGATAATAAAGAATTAAGAAATATTAGATTAGATTTAAATAATCCTATTGAAATGATCCCCTCTGGATATTGGCAGGCTGCTAGCAGTACAGGAGAATTTACACTCACAAGTTGTTGTGTTGGCCCAGGGTTTGATTTTAATGATTTTCAAATGCTAAGAAATATAGATCCTTCTCTAAGACCAGCCAAGGCTATTAAAGAACTAATTTAATTTTTAAAATTTTTTTATAATATGATTGAAATGAATCATGATCTTATTAATACAATCGGCATAAAGCAGATAGCAAGAGAAGAAGCCCATCTTTACCAGGTGAGTGATGTTCAAGGATTAATTGATACTCTTGATAAGGATATTTCTGAATGGTCTGATTTTGATTGTTGGGAAAATATACGAGTTCAGCAATGGATTTTTGAGAGAGCTATGGATATTTATAAAGGTAAGAAAATTGATATTAAATGTAATTGTTGTGAATACAATTACATAAGTCAAAGAGACTTAGTAAAAAGTTCAAATAAAAAATGTTACGGGATAAAAAGTGCTTATATGATCGAAAAGGTTTTCCATGAAATTACATTAGCTGAAGCTAGAAGAGAAAGTGATGGTACATATTCAGCATAGAGTTGTTAAAAATTTACCTTTCTAAGATTAATAAGTGAAACTAAGCTATTAGTTCATAGACTTTATGAAGATTATGGATAATTTTGATGATGATCTTTCTTTAAAACAAAAAGAATTTGTAGAGCCTATAGATAAAGCTACAAATAAAGATTTATTTGAAAAAAAAGATGAATTTAAAGAGGCAACTCCAAAAGTTCTTCATCTTAATTCACTTATTACAAAAAATATTTATCTTTTTACAAAAGATCCAAACTATAAATTGTTTGCCTGGCTAATGGTTCAGCTATTTATATTTTCATTATTTGTTTTGGTGGCGACATTAATGAAAAATAATCTTGTCCCCTATATTAATTCTCTTTAAAGATTTAGACTGAGTTATATTTCTTATTTTTTTTATTCATTAATTATTATTTTGAATTGGTGATATAATCAAATCATTCCACTTATGGATCTATAATCACATATAGTCACTTTTAATATTAGAATTGAATAATATATATAGGTATGAAAAAGATATGACCCAAGCAAAATTGGAGGGTTTATTAAAGATAGATAACGAATCATATAACCTTTTACGAGTCCTCACAATGTTCATGAAGTTAGATAATTCTCAGGACGTTCCTCTTCAGGCAATGGCAGTATTTTGGTACGTAGCAACCTATCAAAATTGTACTAAGAAGGATATTGAAAAATACTTCGATATGAGTAAAGCTAGTGCTTCAAGGATGACGGACTATATAAGTCGATATCATAGGCTAGGTAAGGCAGGCTTAGGTCTAGTTTCTAAAGAACAAGATCCAAAAGATAAAAGAAGAACACTTTTGAAACTTACAAGGAAAGGTAAAGATCTAATTGAAAAGTCTTTTAATACTCTCTATGAGGATATGAAAAGTTTTGAAGCTGAATTTGAAGAATAAATACTTGCAGCTCTTTTGATTCCTTAGCTATTGGAAACTTTTAAAACATTTAAACTTGCTCTGAAACACAAATAACAGGTTATCCTTTTTCTTAATAGAAAATAACAACTTAGTAGTTACTCCATAGACTTTCTTAGAAGTTAGAATTTAATAATTCATTAATTCATTATCACCAGCAAAAACAGCAATTGAGGAATATAGAGAAAAGTTAGAAAAGATTTACCAACAATTAAATGAAGAAGAAGATCCCCTTTTAAAAAAATGGTATTAATCACTTATTCCTAAGGCGATATTATTATTTCCTGTAGTTGCTTTTGGTCTTACATTTTTAAAAGTAAATACTGATAAATCAATATTAGATTTACTCTCTTTTGCTGCAGTTGGTAGTTTATTAGTTTTTGGAGGTATTTTTTTGAATTATTTCTTATCTAAACGAAGATAATTGAAGCATTTAGTCAAATAAAAATCTTAAATATTAAAAAATTGATTTAGCTCTATTAGCTCTGCGGATTGTTTTTTTTAAAATATGATTTTTTATGGAAAGGTCAGAAATCGCATAGAGAGTTAAAAAGAAAACTGCTTTTGCAAAAATTGAAATTTGCATAATAAAAATAAACTTATTTATATAGAACCAAATCGCTAAATATAAGCAAGTCCTTAAAGACCTCAAAATCGTCAAGGAATAATTAATTAACAGTCCAATAAGAATAAAGAGGTAATTTACTTTTCTCCGATAATCTTTTTATTTGTAGATTATCTATATTAGAAATTATTAACAAAATTATTTTTAGTAATTAATACTCTAGATATTTAATACCTTCCCCAAGTAATGTAATAATATCAGAAACTCCTCACACACTAATTTCTGATAATCAGGCACCCTTATCTCTAAATTAGGGTGTTTTTTATTGACATAAAAACATAAAGTCATAACTGGCACATGTGACAATTAAATTACTTTTCTCATCCCCTTCCGGTTTAGGAGAATGTATGGCATATTAAAAAGGTGTGTAGGAGAGGTTTTACTGAAACAGTGGAAACAAGGAAACACTTGATTTAGTTAAACCAAGGAAAGACCTCTATTAGGGGTCTTTTTTTTTATGCTTCAAAATAGATTGAATATTAAATTATTTTATTGGTGAAAATTATTAGAGGAGCCAATGGTTAAATTCTGAGTTGAAATCTTATAGAACTTCTCATGTACTGAATCACTAAATTCCTTTTCATTTGAATAATTCATTAGGTCCAGCGGTTCAATATTTTCGTCGAACCATTCGTCATATTCAATATTATTAGGTTCAGCAAAATAAGTCATATTTAATTATTAGCTATCAAAAAATATGTAAACGGTACATGCTATACAAAATTAAAGATTAATTAATAGAAAGGAAATTGAAAAATCTAAATTCAGAGACAAATTAAGTGCTTCCTTAATTATTGGTTTTAAATTAGTAATTACACAACTATTTTTTATATGGCTCATTATCATGTTCATGGATTAATTCCTGATGGAATCTCTCAATCTGAAGGTTACAAAATGTTTGAGCAATATATTGCTTCCGGTTCACCAATGGATAACTTTGAAGGATTTGAATTAATAAGTAGACTTCATGCCCCTGAAACCGGAGAAGTCTTTGTGACTTTCAAAGCTGATAATCACTTAGCAATATCTGAACATTTCGGAGTATGGAGAGCAAAATTTGGCCTCGAATGGAATATCACTGCTGTTTTAAATGATGAAGAAGTCATTCAAAGAAATAAGCAGGTTGCAGATGCTGTTGCTGCGATGGGATAATTTAATTGATTGACAGTCGATCTATATTAGAGGGTTATAACCCTCTTTTTTTTAATAGCAAAGAACACTATCAGCTTTAATTGATTCTTCAATTAGTAAATCAGGCATAGCAAACTCTGCTTTATATCCATTTAGAAGCTTCTCATCGTAACCTCTAGATTTGGCTGACATTCCTGAGACATATATGGTAACTTTTGAATTTTTTAAATTTTCAAGATGTTCGTATAAATCTCCAGTACCTTGACCAACTATTTCTCCAGCTTGTTTGCAATTTAATATGTCTACTCCGTCTCCTGCCAGAAAAAGAGTTACTTTATGATCGTTTTTTTCTGCAGTAAGTGCAACAAGTAAACCTAAAGTTATTTTATTTTGGGATTCTAAACCGCTATAAATATGCACTAGCACTGTATTGTCGGTAATGATAGACATTTAAATCTCCCTAGAATTCAGTTATTTAATCTTAAAAAATTCTATCTTTATTAGCTGCATTTTTTATGAAACCCTTACCACTGGCAAAGCTAATTATTAGTAATTGAGATTCAATCTGAATTGAAGGGCAATTAGCTTCTTTTTTTCTTAATATTGAATTAAAAAGTATTCAAATTTATGAGATCTCTTTTATTCTTACCTTTACTTTTTGGTTTCTCAGGACCAGCTATTGCAGATTCAGAAGTATTTAAAATAGATGTATCAGCAGAGAGTTATCGAAACTATATTCTTAGTGGAACTGATAGGAATGGATCTGTAAGTGGGGAAGATCCTACCGTTACACTGAATAAAGGAGACACAATTATTTTTGATGTTGATGCATCTCGTCATCCGTTCTATATAAAGACTGAATTTTCTCGTGGAGGTGGTGATCAGGTAATCACAGGGACAATTTCTGGAACTCCTGGAACGCAAAATGGAAAACTATCATGGAATACCACGGGCGTATCAGCAGGTAAATACTTTTATGTTTGTTCTCCGCATGCATCTTTTGGAATGGGCGGGACAATTATTGTTGAATAAATAAATGAAACGCTTACTACTTACTCCTATATTTAAATGTTTTAAAAAGAGTGCTTTTTTCTCATCACTTAATCAGAATACTTGTCCTGTTTATGATGCTGAAGAAATAAAAAAACAAGAACAAAAAGAAGCTATTAATAAGTTATATCCATAAAAAAAGGGCGTTAAGAACGCCCTTTTTAAAAGCTAGATCATCCCCATCACCCAGCCTTTATAAAATCATAGCACTACATATGGTGTTTGACTGTAATATTTCTTGCTTTAGGTGGGGTTGTTTATTTCTATTTTATTTGCCATGATAGAAATCCCCATCACCTAGACTCGCAAGGGTCTTTTTTTTATGCCTAGTTTTGGATCAGACACTCCATTTATGCTTCTTGCAAAATTAAAGATTAAGGAAGATAAAGTTGCCGAATATTTAGAAATTGCTGATAAGACAGATAAGGCTGTTGAAGCAGACGAACCAGGAATGCTTCATCATACTTTTGATCAAGATCCAGACGATCCACTTTGTTTTGTATGGTCAGAAGTTTATAAAAACGATGATGCTTTACTTGCACATTTAGCTAATCCAGCAGTAGGTGAATATCTTGAAGCTCATGCTGAGTTAGGGACTGATTTTTCTGTTGAATTTTACGGGACTGTTGGAGATAAAGTGATTGAAGCTATGAAAGGAACTGGGGTTCCTTTTAAAGTCTTCAAAACACAATTCGGTTATAGCAGGTTTTAAGGTTAGTGAAATAGCTAATTATTTATTACGCCGCTGTTTCTATCTGATCTGTAACTGCAACGAACTCTTCATCAGTAAGAACAGGTGTGACTTCTATTTCATTTCCAAAGCCAGCACTCCAAGGCTGACACCACTGCCAAATTTTTGAATGGTCAGAAGCTTGAACTATTGCCCAACCATTAGCTCCCTGAGGATTTAAAACTCTATTTAAAACTTTGAATCCTTCGAAACTGTCATAGGGAGATCCCTCTTTTACATAATCAGTAAATGTTTTGGTTGCTTTCATTGAAGCTTCCATTGATGGGAACTGCCATTGAACTATGTATGTTTGCATAAAGTTTTTATTGATTAGTTAACTAATTATGAACAAAATTTTTTAAAAGTAAATTGAAAGTTAAATAACGAATACCAAAATACAGACAGCTATGTTTAACAGCAAGCTTAAAGTTTGAGAATTAAATTTCATCTCTAATTTGCATGACTAAAGGATCAAAAAGAATCTTAGTCCTAGTGGCAACCACAAACATAGAAGAAGCATTAGTAATAAAGAAATAGCATGGACATTTGGAATGTACCGCTCTTTAAAAATTTGTGTCTTCATAATCTATCTGGCTTTCCTAAGTTTGATTTCTCTTCTGACAAGTAAACCTAAAACTACAACACACATATTCATTAGAAAAACATCTAATGGCATTAAATAAAAAAAGTATCTACTTAATTAATAGCAAGAAAATTGGTATATGAATCAAGAAAGAATCACTAAAATACTTAGACTACTTATTCAGATTCTTTATGAAGTCTCTGAAAGAAACCTTCTCTTCTCCAATAATCTTCATATATAAGGTTTCTTTTTTGATAATCTAATGCGTTCATATTCTTGTCGAGTATGGCAAAAGGAGAATTAGTAAATTTCATAGTAAATCCTAAAATAATTGTTTATTAAATATCTATTAGATATGAGATCTTTTATCTCGAATAACTAGATCCTCTATAAGTAAGCTTTATTGCCTTCTCTTCTTGGCTCTTGCAATATACAAATGACTTGCCATTAAAATACATGTTTACCATTATGCAGCTCCTGAACTTGCTCAAGTCCCCGTCCTTTGGCTTGAGTCGTACTGCGGTCTATCTAGTGGTAGATCGGACGATTTGGTAGCTGTAGCTACACTTTATTTATAGAGTATTTGTACTCAATTGTCAATATATTTAGTTAAATTCAATATTCGGAGATTAAGCAGATTCGGTTAATTTGTTCTTCATATCTTCAATTTTATTAATTAATTCATCTAACCATTTTGTATTATTTTCTGATCTTTCTTTTAAATATGAAATTTTAGGTTGATTCATTTCATGTGTCTCGAAATCTCCGCTCATAAAATTTCCTTTTCTAAATTTTTTTTAAGTGATTAGTGAATTAATCAGCATCAATAATTAAATAAATAATTAGATAGAAATCCTGTCGATCATCAATACATCTTGGGTTTGGATTGTATCTCTCTTACTTTCATCCTCAGAGTCTTTATAAGAATCGATTTCAGCTTGAACTCTTCTCTTATAAACTCCTTTGATGTAATCCAGTTCTCTTCTTTCTTTATTTAAAATTGAGAATGGTGAGGTTTTTAAGTTCATTAATAGCTCCTTTAAAATAATTTTTGATCAACACCAGTTTTTATCAGATTCAATAAAAATATCTATAGTTTGCTGATTTCTGGTTTCTTCCTCTAAAAGTTCTTCTTCTGATCTTTTTTGAATCTCAGAGTCATAAACTTCTTTTTTTGTTGGTGTGGTAGACATTTTTTCATGACAACTACACATATGTTCTAACTAAATAGATAAGTCATACGATTAATAAAGATGTTCGGTTTGAGGTACTCCAATATACGGATAGAGGATCAACAATTAAATTTCAAAATGGTTAAAATAGTCTAGGTTCCTAAACAGATAAAATATAAATATTTAATATTTACTAGGTATCTTTATAAATATTAATTCGCAGGTTTAATTTTCATTCGGCTTAAATTTTATCAATATTTTTTCATTCGTAACCAATATTGTTTTTAGAGTTTGTTATGTAAATAATCAAATTTAAAACAAAATTTGGAGGTAAATCTAAAGGTTTTAAAAGTAGTAAAACCATTCCTTGAGTTACGTTAAAACCTTTATTTTCCAATTAGCTAGGAAGTTGGTGTGTAGGTGGTGCATGAAATTTTCTCTTTTTTCTTTTTGATCTCTTGTAAATAACAAAAAGACCTAATCCTAATAAAGGAAATAATAAACCCTCTAAAAAAAAGGGAAAGTTAATCATAATCGTTACCCCTATGTAACCGTTATGGAATTATTTAGCCCAAAGTAACACTTTAATTATTATCGGTCGATCACTTGGGTCTTATGACCCAATTTTATGAGAACTTTTCCCTTTAAGAATCATCAATAAGGGCAAAGCAGTGGTTTTGGATGCAAATTTGTTTTATCCCAGAGATGATTAACATTCGATTAAAAAAACTTAAAAAGTTAAATCTGGTACTGACAAATATTTAAAAAATAAATATTATGAGTCTAAATATTTTTCTAGAAATTTAAATTCATGATCAAGAATTTATTCATAGCATTTGCGTTTGCATTGATGCTTATAAACCCAAGCATCTCAATAGCGGCAGAATCTCCGGTTGATGTAAAAGAAGTCTTTGTAGGTTCTGAGACTATGGATGGAGATGCTCTTAAATATCCAAGAGGAAAAGCCGAAATAAGATTACAAAGAGTTGAGTTAGCGGAAGGAGGAACAGTACCTCTTCATTCTCACCCTATTCCATTATTAGGAAATGTTGAACAAGGTACAATTGTCGTTAAACGAGAAGGTATGGACGATATTACTTACAAAGAAGGCGATTCTTTTATAGTCGGTCCTAAGACACCAAAACATACAATGGGCAATGCCAAAACAGATACTGCAGTAGTTTGGTTCGCAGCAATAGGTGCAAAAGATGTGCCAATTCTTATTCCTGCTGAAGGATAATTTTAACTAAAAATAGTTATTTTTTATTATGTCAAATACTAAAGCTATAGAAGATTTAATTAATGGTTATGCAACCAGTGAAGATTCTTCTTTTCTAATACCAAACGTAACTGAGGATTTTTTGGCTGTAAGACCGAGTGGAAATCCAATCTCTGCAAAGGGATTAGTGGGAATGTTTGATAGTAAAGATTTAGTCGCAGAATCATCAGAACTAATCAAAACCCATAAGATTGAAATTTGCGGTGAGATAGCTTATGCAGTTTTTACTTTAAATGAAATCTTCAGTTATAAAGGGAATCAAAATAAAGATCTTTCAACTTATACTTGCATTTTTAAAAATGTAAATGGTAATTGGAAGTATTCTTGGATGCAAAGATCACAAGGAACTACTGATATGAAAACTTGGGAATAAATGAAAAGATTCCTAATCCCACAACTAGCTGCTCAAGCATTGCCTATGCATGGTTGTGGGTTCTTTAGGTTAAAGCTAAGAATTTTTTTGTAATAATCTAATGCCAGATATTACAGAGATTATGGATGCAATACCAAGAAATATCGAATAAAAAGGCTGCAAATTAATAATGCCAAAATTACCTGTATGCCATTTGATCAACCAAAAAGCATCTACTCCTAATGGTTGAAGAAAACTATAGATAGTCCCAGATATAAGAGTAATTAATAAAGGTATTGAAGAAATTGCAGCTACTTTTCTGTGTATTTTTCTTTTATTTGATTTCAAATTTTTCATTTATTTTCTTTTTATTTTGACTATTGATAGCCATAATATTCCAAAGCTTGAAGGTAAAATAAAAATCCATGCCAAGCTACTAGCTAAACTATTTCCTCTACTTGATCCCTTTTTATTAAGGAACTTATGTAATTCTTTTTCGTTTTTGCATGGCATCCATTTATCTTGGTTTTTATGTATTCCTTCGCAACCAAGTTCTAAAGATCTGTTTCTAGCATCCTCCTCAGAAAGAAATGTACCCCTCATATGTGCATTCGAATAACTACTTAAATTTAGAGATAAGAGAAATAAAAAAATAAAAAATTTAAAATTTCTAAGAACAATATGCATTATTTTAAATTTAGTATGTGTATTAAGGAGAGATTTCATCAAATTTTTTTATTTTGCCATTTTTGCTAAATGAAATTACATTGTATTCCTCATAATCATGAGAATGCGAGTCGTGAGAATTTATTTCCATTCCAGGCGAACCAAGAGGCATTCCAGGGACTGCTATACCAGAGATAATTGGTTTTTCTTTAAAAAGTTTGGTGATTGATTCAATCGGCACATGTCCTTCAATTGCGTAGTTTCCTATTTTTGCAGAGTGGCAGGACCTTAAATTATTGGGAATTTTATATTGGTTTTTAATTCCCGAAACATCTTCAAGAATGTTATCAACAACTTCTAATCCATTTTGGCGTAAATGATTTACCCATTTCTTACAACAACCGCATGATGCTGATCTATAAGAAACGACTTTAGGTATATCTATATTATCTTGAGTTTTAGCACTACTCTTTTCGGCATTAACTATATTTACTATGAGAAATCCAGAAAATAAAAGAGTGTTTAGTAAATTCTTCTTAAAGAATGATTTCTTAAATGCCATCTCAG
>ERZ802830.3180-NODE-3180-length-14202-cov-26.4635_pt1 | contig 14202 bp, 18 predicted proteins | sample MGYA00345654_ERZ802830 | MGnify/ENA primary metagenome ERZ802830 (study PRJEB30503, sample SAMEA104212375) | marine metagenome | biome: Westerlies Biome; feature: [SRF] surface water layer (ENVO:00010504) within the epipelagic zone...; material: water... | reverse complement strand
GTGAGATATAAGGCGTCTGAAAAAAATAAGTCCAATAACTACTTTTTTCTAATTTTTCTTATAGTCATTACAGATAAGTAGAGAACAAATCCAATTAGTAAAAATGCCCCCAAAAGAAATAACCACTTCATAAAATAATTATACAAAATTTATCTTAAGTTAAAAGTTATGAGTTTAATACTTTAAGGTTTTTATTAGCTATGATTAAGCCAAACTTATCTTTTGAAAAGATAACTTTATCTTGGATATTATCTCCAACATCTAATATGACCTCTGAGAGAGGGTTTAAAACTTCATCCTGAAGGAGTCTTTTTAAAGGTCTGGCACCGAATAAAGGATCAAAACCTTTTTCTATCAGAAAATCTATAGCTTCATCAGTAAATCCTATAGATATACCTTTGGAAATAATTCTTTTTTCAATCATCTTAATTTGGTTTTTTAAAATATTTCTAATATTTTCTTTTGATAATTTATTAAATAAAATTATGTCATCAATTCTATTTAAAAACTCTAAGCGGAAATGATTTTTTAATTCTTCTAGAGCTAAATTCTTTTTAGTTGCGTAGTCAAAGTTTTCATCAATAGGAATTTGAGAACCTATATTAGAAGTCATGATTATTAGGGTATTTTTGAAATTAACAATCTTTCCTTTGGAGTCAGTCAGCCTTCCATCATCTAATATTTGCAATAAAATATTAAAGACATCTGGGTGAGCTTTTTCTATTTCATCAAAGAGTATCACCTGATAAGGACGTCTTCTTACAGAGTCGGTAAGCTTTCCTCCATCGTCGTAGCCAACATATCCTGGAGGTGAGCCAATAAGCTTACTGACGGAATGCTTTTCCATATACTCTGACATGTCCATTCGAAGTATTTGTTTTTCATTATCAAACACATATTCCGCAAGTGCCTTAGAGAGTTCTGTTTTTCCAACTCCTGTAGGTCCTAAAAAAAGAAATGAGCCCAAGGGTTTATCTGGATCTTGGAGGCCAGCTTTGGATATTTTGATGGCTTTTGAAACCTTTTCAATAGCATCTTTTTGCCCAATAACTCTTTTTTCTAAGAGCTTCTCAATATTTACCAGCTTATCATTTTCTCCACCTGTTAGTTTTTCAAGAGGGATACCTGTCCATTTAGAAACTACTCCCGCTATATCCTCCGCGTTAATAACTTCATTAATAATTGTAGATTTTTCTTTTTTATTAAGCTGCTCATATTCCTTTTCGAGACTTGGAAGTAGCCCGTACATGATCTCACTAGCCTTTGTTAGATCTCCAGCTCTTTGAGCAGTTTCAAGATCTTCTTTAGCTTGATCAATTCTTTCATTGAGATTTCTTTTAGTATCTAAAATTTTTTTTTCTGCTTCCCAAGTAGCATTTAGAGAATGAAGTTTATTTTCTAAATCACCAATTTGTTTATTGATTGTTTCATTTTTTTGTAAATCTTGATCATTTTCTTTTGATAAAACATTTTTTTCCATTTGAAGTCGAATTAACTCTCTATCGAGTTGGTCTATCTCTTCGGGTTTACTATCTATCTCCATTTTTACTTTACTTGCTGCTTCATCCATTAAATCAATAGCCTTATCGGGTAGAAAACGATCAGTGATATATCGATCAGAAAGTTGTACAGAAGCTAAAATTGCTTCATCACTTATTCTAATACCATGATGTATTTCATATTTTTCTTTTAAGCCCCTAAGGATGGCAACAGCATCAGTGGTATTAGGTTCATTAATAAATACAGGCTGAAAGCGCCTTGTAAGAGCGGCATCTTTTTCAAAGTATTTTTTATACTCATCTAAGGTAGTTGCTCCGACACAATGTAATTCACCTCTAGCTAGAGCAGGCTTTAGCATATTGGAGGCATCCATGGCACCATCTGATTTACCAGCACCAATTAAAGTATGAATTTCATCAATAAAAAGAATGATAGATCCATTTTCTTTATGAATTTCTTTTAAGACGTTTTGAAGTCTCTCTTCAAATTCTCCTCTATATTTAGCCCCAGCAAGAAGAAGCCCCAAATCTAATATACGAATTGATTTATTCTCTAAAGATTTAGGAATATCCTTATTGATTATTCTTTGAGCCAAACCCTCAATTAAAGCTGTTTTTCCAACTCCAGGATCACCGATAAGAATGGGATTATTTTTGGTTCTTCTTGATAAAACTTGAATGGTTCTTCTTATTTCTTCATCACGACCAATAACAGGATCCAATTCTCTATTTTGAGCTTTTTGAGTGACATTAATGGTATATTTTTCTAAAGCATTAAAGTTGTCATCAGAACTTTCGCTGTCAGACTTTCCATTTTTTCTAAATTCTAAAATCTTTTTTTTAATTTGTGGCAGGGTTAAGGAAATTTTTTTTAAAGAAGAGTCAATGATCGGTTCAGATTCAATGGTGCTTATTAAAAGAGAGTCTATAGAGACGTAGCTATCTTTTTGACTCGAGGCTATTTTTTCTGCTTTTTCAAATAATTGAATTAATTTGGGGTCTGCAAAAATCTGTCCAGAATTATTGGAACTAATATGTTCTTTAGATAGCAAATTATTAATTTCTTTTTTTAAAGATATGAGATCTTTGTTTTCAAAAATTTTAATAATGATCTCATGATTGCTGTTTAAAAGCTCTGCAAATACGTGCAGAGGGGTAATTTTTTGATGTTTTTTTCCTAATGCTAAGTTTTGAGCAGCATTAATAATTTTTTTTGAACTATTAGTATATTTATCAAAATTCATCATATAATTTATGTGGTTATAATTTATGAAGAAACAAGACCTTAAGAAAAAAAATATAGAGCAATTAAAAAAGGAAAAATTAGCTCAAAAACTAAGAGAAAATTTAAAAAAAAGAAAAAAAATTATTAAATAGATTATGCAAAAAGTTGTCATTGAGGGACCGGTAAGTTTAAGTGGAGAGATAGATATATCTGGATCTAAAAATGCCTCTTTGCCTATTATGATTTCTACCGTTCTTGCTAAAGGGAGTTGTCTTATTGGAAACATTCCAAATTTACGAGATACAAGGTTTCTTGTATCTATTCTAAAGGATTTAGGCTGTAGGGTAGACTTTCAAAAAAATGTTTTTGCCGTCCATTCTTCTATCATTTCAAAAAAATCTGCTGATTATGAATATGTAAGGCAAATGAGAGCCTCTATTGTTTTGTTAGGACCTGTGATTGCTCGATATAAAAAATTTAAAATAGCGCTTCCAGGTGGTTGCTCTATCGGTACAAGAGGTATCGATTTACATCTAAAAGCTCTAAAACTAATGGGAGTAAAGATTGCAATACGCAATGGTTATGTTCAGGCAGAAAGAAAGTTCAGTAAACTAAAAGCTATTAAACATAAGTTTTCTAAAATAAGTGTAGGGGCTACTCAAAATATATTAATGGCAGCAACTTTAGCCAAAGGTAAATCTATTCTGAAGAATTGTGCTATTGAACCCGAAGTAATAGATTTAATAAAATTTCTAAATAATTGTGGTGCTCAAATCAAAATAAATAAAAGAACTATTTCAATAAATGGAGTAGAGGACCTCAATCTTCATAATCATGAGGTTATTCCAGATAGAGTAGAAGCAGGTTCTTATATATTGGCTACTATGGCTTCAAAGGGAAAGTTAATACTTAATAATTTTAAACCAGATGATCTCACAAATCCTCTAGAAATATATAAATCTATGGGTTTAAAAATTAAAAAATTATCAAATAGTTCCTATCAATTTAGTTGCCAAAATCTTAAATCAATTAATAAAATTTCTACGAAAGAATTTCCCGGATACCCCACAGATCTCCAGGCGCAAGTTATTGCGACACTGCTTAAAACAGGTCAGAGGTCTAAGGTCGTAGAAAATATTTTTGAAAATCGTTTTATTCACATACCAGAACTAAGAAGGTTTGGGGCTGATTTAAAGATCAAAGAAAAAACAGTAGAAATTAATAAAGTCTCTGAATTATATGGTGCAGAAGTAATGGCTACTGATATAAGGGCAAGTTTTTCGCTAATTATTGGAGCTATAATCTCTAAAGGGACAACAACTATAAATAGGATTTATCATCTGGATAGAGGCTATGAAGATTTTGATTTGAAATTAAAAAAATGTGGCGTAAATATTAAAAGAAAAAAATGAACTCTAGTTTAATAATTGCTTGCCCTAAGGGAAGACTTGAAAGCAAGGTTGTAAAGTATCTTGCTGAAAGAGGTTTAATTATAGAAAAAGATTTTTTTGATGATGAGATTAGAAAATTAACTTTTAATACCAACGTAAAAGAGATTAAAATAATTAAATTAAAACCCTCTGACATCAGGTCATACACTATTTTAGGAGCTGCTGATATTGGCTTTGTTGGCTATGATGACATTTTAGAAAATTCTGCCGAAAATATTGTTATGTTAAAAAAAACAAATATTGGTAAATGTCGAATATCAATTGCCTCTGATATGAAAAAAATAAACTTTTCTGAAAAAAAAGTATTTAAAGTTGCAACTAAATTTCAAAATATTTCAGAAAATTATTTTAAAGAACTAAATATTCAAACAGAAACAATTAAATTAAATGGATCTATTGAGTTAGCTGTAAAATATGGAGTAGCAGATATGATCTTAGACCTTGTACAGTCTGGCCAAACTTTAAAGGATAACCAACTTTATGAAAACCAGATTATTAATAATGATATATCTACTGTAATTATCAGTAGTTATTTTGCATACGACACCAAGAAAAACCTTATTAAGAAACTGTTGTTAAAAGGACTCTAATGAAAATAGTTTCTAAGAGTTGGATTTATAATAATCTTAAAACCTCACTGAATAATAATTCTTCAGTTAATTCTCTTGTTAAGTCAATCATTGAAGATGTTAAAAAAAATGGAGATAAAGCAATTCTGAAATATGTCAGAAAGTTTGAAAATCCAAAAGCTACTTTAGAGAATATAAAATTTAGTAAAAAACAATTAAAAGAAGCTTATGATTTAATCAGTGCCAAACAAAAAAGTGCCTTAAAATTAGCCTATAAGAGAATTTATTTTTATCATTCTAAACAAATTAAAAAATCTCACTCTTTCAAAGATCAATTAGACTCTAAATTCTATATTCAATGGAATCCTATTGAAAATGTTGGTTTATACATTCCTGGTGGAATGGCTTCTTACCCCTCAACGGTCCTAATGACCACTATTCCAGCTAAAATTGCTAAAGTACCTAACATTATGATTTGTGTGCCATCACAAAAAGGTGAAACCTCTAATTTAACATTAGCGGCTGCTTATTTATGCGGAGTAAATGAAGTTTATAATATTGGTGGAGCTCAAGCTATAGCAGCTTTTGCCTTTGGTTCTAAAACTATTGCTAAAGCGGATAAGGTCTTTGGGCCTGGAAATCAATATGTGGCTGAAGCTAAAAAACAACTTTTTGGAATTATAGGAATTGATTTACCCGCAGGTCCATCAGAAGTATTAGTTATAGCCAATAATAAATCAAACGCTAATTGGATCGCATACGATATTCTGGCACAAGCTGAACACGATCCTAATGCTAAAACATATGTCTTAGCTACTTCTAAAAATATTCTCAATAAAGTTGGAATAGAAATTACAAAAATTATGAAATCTACTCCTCTTAAAAATGTCTCTAGTTCTATTACAAATAACTGTTATTTAGTTTTAGCATCCAGTAAGAAAGATATATATGAAATTTCTAATTTTATTGCCCCAGAACACCTGCATATCCATTCAAAATTTAATAAAAATCTTTTAAAAAATATTATTCATGCTGGATCCGTCTTTGTAGGTGAGAAATCACCAGTAGCTTTAGGTGATTATACCATAGGAACCAATCATGTTTTGCCTACGGATCAAACAGCAAAATTTTCCTCAGGCCTAGGAGTAGATGACTTCATGAAAAAAACTGTATTTATTAATGCGGGTAACAAAACTCTAAAGAAAATTTCAAAACCAACGGTTGAATTAGCGAGACAAGAAGGATTAGATGCACACGCTTTATCTGTTGAAATTCGCAAAATCAAAACATAAGATACATAAATATGTCCAAAGAAGATGCAATCGAATTTCAAGGTGTAGTTTCAGAACTGCTTCCCAATGCAATGTTTAAAGTTAAACTCGATAATGATCACGAAGTAATAGCCCATACATCAGGCAAGATGAGAAAAAATAGAATTAGAGTTCTAGCAGGAGACAGGGTCACAGTTGAAATGACGCCATACGATCTAACTAAGGGCAGAATAACATTTAGGTCAAAAAACTAATGAATAATTTTCTAAAAGGAGCAATGTCATGCCTACAAAACTTATTGTTACAAATTACAAAAATTTTAAATGTGGAGTTAAACTTAATGAAGGGGAGTTGGTTAATATTAGATTCCAGCCCAATCAAGATGTCCAAATAGGAGATATCTATAAAGTTAAAATAACTGAAATCTTACCAAACGACAGTGGAGCTTTTGTCAACTATGGAAGTGGCGATCAGCGAGGTTTCTTTAAAAGAATAAACTTACCTAGTGGAGACAAGGCTCACGAAGGCCAAACTTTGTTATTACAAGTCAGAAGTATCGGCTCTAAAGATAAAGTTCACCTTTTCACTAATAATATTATCCTTACTGGTAAGTTTATTAATTTACTTCCTTACGGAGATGAAATTATTTTAAGTCGAAGAACTAGAAAAAATTTAGATACCAATCAGCAAGATCAAATTATGGATGCCCTTAGTGAGTCCGAGGTTGGTTTAATCGCTCGTCATAATTTAACACCTGAAAATATTCAAATAGCTCAATCAGAACTCAATACTTTAAATCAACAATGGAAGGAAATTGAACTGAATGCTAAGGAATTAAATGAAGAAGGTCTAGTATTTCAAAATACTTATTTTGATCAAAACTTTGTATGCGACTATTCAGATAAAAATACAGACCAAATAATTTTTAGTGATAACGATCGTTTTGAAAAAGTAAAAAACTGGGATGAAAAATTAGACTCCAGCTTTGCTAATATGTGTGAAGAAATGTCTCCTGAACAAATTGAAGAACAATTCAATTTTGGAGAGAAGATTGATTATTTAATTGGTCATAATTACAGTTTACCTAGTGGTGGAAATATTATGATAGGTAAAACGGATGCTCTCACCGCTATAGATGTAAACACAGGTACTGCTAAAAGATTTGACACAAATAGAGAAGCGATCCAACTAATTGCAAAATTAATCAAACTAAAAAACATTTCAGGCAAAGTTGTTATCGACCCCGTAGCAAGTGATCAAAATACTCTAAGAAAGCTGGTTGGAATGCTAAAAAATGAATTTAGAGATGATTTAAGTATTACTAATGTTTATGGTTATACCCGAGGTGGACTCTTAGAGTTAAGTCGATCCCGTAACGATAGATCAATTGACGAATTAAATTTAAATTAGTTAAATAATGAAAGTGGTGGCCAGAGACGGAATCGAACCGCCGACACGAGGATTTTCAGTCCTCTGCTCTACCGACTGAGCTATCTGGCCATAGCTGATAATTTTTATTACAAATAAATATTATTTACTAGTAAAAATTAACTATTAACCGAGATAGAGAAAGGATTCCCTAAAAATGACGAATTTTGAAAAAGTTAAATTATTTATGCAGACATACGGCCAGGAAGTAAAAGCTAAAGCAAATTTTAGTGATGAAAAAACCAATAAACTAAGAGTTGATTTAATTAAAGAAGAACTAGAAGAGCTCACAAAGGCTATGGATGAAAAAGATTTATTAGAGGTAGCGGATGCATTAACAGATATTTTATATGTTACCTATGGGGCAGGGCATGCTTTTGGTATTAATTTAGATAAATGTTTTGATGAGGTTCAGAATTCTAATATGAGTAAATTAGGAGAAGATGGTAAGCCAATCTATAATGAAGCGGGGAAGGTCATGAAAGGTCCGAATTATTTTAAACCAGACCTTTCTAAATATATAACTTAATTACTTTGGCATATTTGTGGCGCCAGTTTCTAAAGAGAAAATTTTGCCATCTTTAATTTTAAAGACTGCCATTACAGCTTGAGTATTTCCATCTGAAAAAGTAACAAAAGAGTGCTCTACTCCAATCTCATCATTTTCATAAAGTATTCTCACTTTTTCTCTGTTGATATCATCGCTCATAGCCCACTTAATTACATCTTGTTTATTTAATACATTTCCTGATGCATGCATTGTAAAAGTATAGTCGTCATGAAGAACTTCGTTCATACCAGCCTCATCTTTGTTCATAAAAACTTGATTGTATTTTTCTAATAAAGACATTTTTTCTCCTTTAATTTAATAATTGTAATTATTCTCCCCAAGCACCGTGAAATTCAATCATCACTGCAGTTTCATCTCCTACAACCCAGCCATCATGACCTGGATCAATAGAATAAGCTTGACCTGAAGAGTAAGTTGCTTCTGTTCCATCATCCATTCGAACACAAACAGAACCGGATGCAATGTAACCTAAATGTCTAGTTTGACAACTTTCGGTACCAACATGCGGCTTTACATCATTGGACCATTTCCAGCCTGGTTGGGCCGTAATTCTCATCATTCTTTGATCTCCAACTTTAACTGTATCCACAACAGCGTTATTAAAGTTGTTGTTTTGTGCGTCTGGATTGTTGAAATCTTTTACTTCAATTCCCATTTCTTTTTTTCCTTTTTTTTAATCTGTGCTCACAGATGTTAATTCAAAAAGCTCTATACTTTCCATGCACTCATCATAAATTGGCTTCATTACGGGATTTCTTCCAGTTACTAAATCTTTCATACCTTGTTCGTTATGAACATGAACTTTAAACATAATTCCACTTTTATCAGGGAATATACCTGGAACAGTCTTTTCAACATGGGCAACAGTTCTTCTCATTTCCATACCTTCGTCAGATTGAAAAAATTGCATGAATTTTTCAAAGTGACCATCTCCCTCTTTAAATCTACCAATAGCTAACATCATTTTTTCCATTTTTTTTAATCTCCTAATTTAATTCTATTATATTAAACATTATTGTGAAAATTATATGAATAAATAACCTTATATTTATTATGCAAATAAATCATATCTTATTTGAAATTCATTAAAATTTATATTATCGAAATGCGGGTCTTGTTAAAAAAATTATTTCAATTAATCTAATGTTTCAAAAATTTTCGTAATTATTGCTATGATAACAGTATTCAAAATTAGTTCTAAGAGTTATACTCTGAAATATCAAAGAAAAATGTCTGAAAGTGAAGTCAACAAAATGAAGTCATTCGTTACTTCTAAAGGAGAAAAACTCCAAAAAACTAATAAATTTAAGATAATTGAAATCAAAGACTCAAAAGATAAAAGAGTTTTTAATTTAAATCTTTAGTTTTTCTTATGTCTAATCCTTTTATCTTAATTGCTAGAATTAGAGTTAAAGATGGAAAAATTAATGACTATCTTAAAATAGCTAATGAAGTTGATAATTTAGTAAAAAGCTCCGAACCAGATATGTTAATTCACACTTTTGATCAAGACCCTAATGATCAAAATGAATTTACTTGGACTGAAGTCTATAGAAATTCTAGCGCAATGATTAAACATATAAATAATCCACCAGTGAAATCCTATGTTCTTAAACATGAAGAATTGGCAGAAAAGTTTGAAATAGAAGTTTATGGCAACCTAACTCAAGAAACTATTGAAGCAATAAACAATCTTAATGTTCCATTTAAGCATTTTAAAACCACTAGTGTGGGATATTTTAGAGAAGATATTTTTTCAAATAATGATCATGAAGAAAAACTTGATCGGTTAAATGACCAGTTCTCTGAAGAAGTCACCTTAGAAAATATAAAATAAAATTTTCACTTCTAATTTTATTTATTTTTGTTAATTACAAAAAAATATATATAACCACGAAACAGATAGCATAGTATATAATTCTATTTCTTAAATATTTCCAAAAACTATCTCTTTTTCCAAAATAAAATATTATTTCAACTACAGCTACAATTAAAAAACATATTAAAAGTGTCTTTATCATCTAGTTAAAAAAATTTAAATTTTTAAAAATATTTATTATTACTTAACGTAAGCTTAGTTTAGCAACAACTGCAGGTTTTTTTTTCTTTGTCTTTGAATTCGCTGTCAGTTTTAATTTCTTCTATTTCTTTTTTCTCAACTTCCATTATTTCTTCTTGTTTGAAGAGTTTATCTTCAAAATAGGAATAGAGTGAGGTAAAACCCAATTTTAAGGCTTTCTTCTCTTCGTATTCTCTTCTTCCTTTAAGATTTTCAATTATCTGAATTATTTCTTGATTTTGCATATTTATTTAAGTACCAAAAAAATTATTAAATTCAATTACTAATGTAATAGCCATTAACATCTTATAATTTAAGAAGTGTTTATTACTTTGGTTAATTAAACTCTTTTTATTATTTGTTAATTTTCTCCCATTCAGCTATGCCACCTGTAATATTTTTAACATTTTTAACACCCATATCTTGCATTGTCTTTGTAGCCAGAGTTCCTTGTCCACCTACGCCACAAAAGACAACATATTCTTTATCAGGGTTTTCACTAAAAGTTTTATTTTCTAGAGGGCTACCCTCTGCTAAATAAAATTCAAGGAATGCTTTATCCATATGAATTGCATTTCCAATTGTACCTTTAGAGAAGCTTTCTTTATCCCTAACATCAATAAATTGAACATTAGGATCATTTAATTTTTCTTTTGCTTCTGATGCAGTTATATTTTCAATTTCATTTTTAACGCTCATTAAATCTTCAAATTTTTTCATAATACTCCTTTTATTATATGTAAGGGGCGTTCTGTTGCCCGGCCGCCCCAAAGCCGCGCTTACCTAATTAAATTAAGCAGCGAGTGCTAATTGATTGTTTTTAGCAATTACTTTAAGTTTCTATACGAAGAAACGCTTACAACGAGCAAAAACTAAATCCTTCAGAGCACGTCAAACCTATATCACCCCCAAAAATTTTTGGTGGAGGTGTCGGGTACCGCCCCCGAGTCCGATACACCTATTACATAAAGTGTTTATTGCTATAGTTGATAAACAACAAAGATAATATACTGTAATAAATGAATCCTTTAAACAACTATGACCAAAAAAACTGTAAAACTTCCTAAATTTAAAGAATTTAAAACAACCAGAGCTACCTCTCCAGCAATAGAAAAAATTCTCTATAAACCCATTCCTATTCTTGATCATGGTTTCATTCGAGTCATTGATTATATGGGAACTGACCAATCAATCGTTCAAGCCGCTAGGGTTTCTTATGGTGAGGGAACTAAAAAATTAAGAGAAGATAGGGGTTTAATTCGTTATTTATTAAGTCACTGGCATACAACACCTTTTGAGATGTGTGAAATTAAGTTTCATATTAAACTTCCTATTTTTGTTGCTAGACAATGGATCAGACATAGAACAGCCAATGTCAACGAATATTCTGCAAGATATTCCGTATTAGATAAAGAATTTTATATCCCTGAAATGGATCAATTAGGATCTCAATCGACTACAAATAAACAAGGACGTTCAAATACTCTTGATAAAAAATTTGCTAAACAAGCACAAGATCTTATTAAAAAAAATTCTGAACAACTCTATGACGATTATCAAAATCTGTTGAATGGTAAATTATTAAATAATGATGAGTATGTAGAAGGGGAGGGTCTGGCCAGAGAATTAGCAAGAACCACTCTACCTTTAAATTACTATACACAGTGGTATTGGAAAATTGATCTGCATAACTTAATGCATTTTTTAAGACTAAGAGCAGACAGCCATGCTCAATATGAAATTCAAATATATGCAGAAAAAATGGTGGAGATTTTAAAGAAGTGGGTACCTCTTACTTTTGAGGCTTTTGAAGATTATCGATCTGACTCTTTTCAATTATCCAAAGAAGGCTCTAGACTTTTAAAAGATAAGTTGGCAAACAAAAAAATCAAACCATCCAATTATAAATTATCTCTCAGAGAAATAAGAGAAATAGAAAATAAATTTAATATAAAGATTTCTTAATTTTTTAATTTTTTTGTTATTTGGTCTGTTATATTTGAAAACTTCAAAGCATAATCGTCCTTATAATCAAAACAGTAAGGTTTGCCTTCATCACAGCTTTTTGGAACATTGGTATTGAAGGGCAGTTCTTCGAGAAGTTTTACATTTTCTTTTAACAGCCAGGATTTAGTTTTAGACTCACCAAAGATAAATTTTTTCTCCTGACCATCTATTAAATAGGACATATTTTCTACTACACCTAAAATAGGTACGCCAACTTTAATAAACATATTAATGCCTCTTATTACATCCTTAAGGGATAGAAGTTGAGGAGTTGTAACGATTACTGTTCCATTAAGCTTTAGTTTTTGAGACATGGATATTTGAACATCTCCGGTTCCAGGAGGAAAATCGACGATTAAATAATCTAAGTCACCCCAATGTGTTTTGTTAATTAAGCCATCTAGACCCTTGGCAAGCATGGGGCCTCTCCACACTATTGCTTGTTCTTCGTTAACAAGAAACCCAATCGACATTGCTTTGATTCCAAAAATCTCGAATGGAATAAATTTTCCATCTTTAGTCTCTGGTTCTTTATCACCAATACCTAAAAGAGTGGGGACACTGGGACCATAAATGTCAGCATCTAATAATCCTACTTTGTGACCTTGGTTAGCCAATGTGATAGCAATATTACACGCTATTGTTGATTTTCCGACACCACCTTTGCAGCTGGAAATTCCAAAACAAGTCTTGATATTCATCTATTAAACACTACATATATTGTATCGTGATCAAAAACAAATCTAAATTATTAACCGATACATATATTGTATCATGATTAAAAACAAATCTAAGTTTTTCGCTATGGATGGGCCTTGGGGTTCTTCCTCAGGTAATAATAAACCTGGATCCGGTGGTGGTTTTTCTGGAGGAGGAAATAACGACTCCATTGATGATTTATTAAAAGATTTAAAAAATAAATATAAATTTAAAATGCCCTTCAAGGGCGGAGCAAAAGGTATTTCTTTTCTTGTTCTTCTTGCAATAATTGGCTGGCTAGCTACAGGGTTTTATCGTGTAGAACCCGATGAACAAGGAGTCGAGCTTTTATTTGGTAAATGGAATGAGAGCACTACTGATCCTGGCCTCCACTATTTTTTTCCAACTCCTATCGGTAAAGTATTAACACCTAAGGTCGAGGCAATTAGAAAAATCAACGTTGGATTTAGATCTAATGGGACAGCAACCAGAGATGTACTTGAGGAGAGCATGATGCTGACTTCTGATCAAAATATTTCAGACTTAGATTATACTGTGCTTTATAGAATTAAAGATGCTGGACAATTTTTATTTAACCTACGTGACCCTGAAGAAACAGTAAAAGTTATTTCTGAAAGTGTTTTAAGGGAAGTAGTAGGACAAACTAACTTAGAGGGTTTACTTACGGTTTCTAGACAATCAGTTGAAAGAGACTCCCGATCTTTACTTCAAGAATTACTCGATGAATACGAAGTGGGAATTCTTATTCAATCCATTCAACTCCAAGATGTAAATCCCCCAAGAGAAGTTATTGACGCCTTTGATGATGTTCAAAAGGCAAGACAAGATAAAGAAAGAACAGTTAACCAAGCAGAAGCTTATAGTAATAGAATAGTTCCAGAAGCCCGAGGTGAAGCTGAAAAGATCTTACAAGAAGCTGAAGGTTATAAAAATAAATTAATTAAACAAGCAGAAGGTGAAGCCAGTAGGTTTGATCAGGTTTTAAATACTTATCTTCAAGCCAAAGATACAACTAAAAAGCGTATATATCTCGAAACTCTCAGAGATGTTTTATCCGGTTCAAGTAAAATTATGATTGATCAAAATTCTGGAAACGGAGTAGTTCCTTATCTTCCTCTTAATGAACTTAACAAAAATAAACAATCAGGAGATAACTAATGAAAACTAGAAATTATGTCATAATTGGTCTTTCTTTATTTTTTATTATGTTTGCCTCCGGTTTTTTCTTCGTCGTGGACCAAACAAAGCAAGTTATTGTTCTACAATTTGGTGAACCTCGAGCTGTTCATCAAACACCTGGTTTAAAATTTAAGTTACCATTTATTCAAAACACGGTCTTCTACGATAGCAGGGTTTTAAACTTAGACCCCGCACAAGAAGAAGTTATTCTCAGAGATCAAAA
>ERZ802830.3178-NODE-3178-length-14205-cov-8.433_pt1 | contig 14205 bp, 6 predicted proteins | sample MGYA00345654_ERZ802830 | MGnify/ENA primary metagenome ERZ802830 (study PRJEB30503, sample SAMEA104212375) | marine metagenome | biome: Westerlies Biome; feature: [SRF] surface water layer (ENVO:00010504) within the epipelagic zone...; material: water... | reverse complement strand
GTGTTTTATTAGTCAAGTTGAAATTCCCAGAACTGCTATTTTCATCGTCTACTAGCTCTGAAGAGAACCCAGTTCCAAAACCATCTGCCATAAAATTCCCCCCTGTATGTACTAAATCTGTTCCAGGTTGAGACATTTCATAAACGGGAATTCCTTTTAAGTTTCCAATCACTCCAGGAGAATTGTTGTCGAAAGGTCTATTTCTATTGTAAATCCAGTCTACTAATATTAGAGAGTCTACATAGTCTTTGTATACAGTGTTCCCACCATAGTCTCTCATCCAAATAGAATTATAATTGGTGGCAATAAAGTTTACATTGGTTAATGAAACACCGTAGTTAGTCAATTCATTTTGAGCAGAATTTACATTATTACACAAGATAATAACTTCACACTCTGATTGAACTTCTTCAACAATTTTGGCTAAAATACTTTTATACCCTGTCCAGGTAATACATATTGCTTGAACTTCTTCCCATTCTGCCATCGTCCTTAAATTCCCGATGGGCTGAGTGGTAATTACATTAGATGATCGGGTATTGAAATTATTTTTATAATTAGCAATAGCCTCGACACTTATTTCATTTTTAGTAGACTTATTGGGGAGAATATTCTGTGAGAAATAAAAGGAAGATTGTATAAAAATTAAAAAGGAAACAAGGTATTTCATAAATTGAAATGAATTTAAAATTTACAATGAAATTACAATTATTTGTAAATGTATATTTGTGTGTCAAAAAATATTTTAAAATCCAGCTGTTAGAGATTTAATTTTTCTATAAAAAATATACTTTTTTCAATTCTATAACCATTATTGTCCACTACAATTATTTTTCTTTTCCCCTCATATTCTGGAGATATTTCAATTTTGTGATTCCCATTGGTTGTTCCGACGAAATTATCATCTAAAAACCAATACAACGTGGCAGTTTCATTTTTGTGAACTGCATGAAAAACAGCACGCCCTTTTTTGCCCTCTAAGTCTTTTGGAATTAAAACAGAAGTATTTCCTTTAGGATATATAAAGTCAATAATTTTGTCGTTACTTTCTTCACACCCATCCAAAAAAGGAGGTAAAACCTTGTACTCAGGATGTCTTCGCTTGTAGTACCATTCCTCCAAAGCAGGTAGGGTAAACCAAGACTTGTCAATGGACTTATGTAATGGATAACAATTGCTATTAATTCGAAATTTTTGAGTGCTGTCTAATTGAATTATTTTATGAAATGGACAACTTTTTTGATGAATTCCCATTGCAGGAGCCATAATTGTAACTGTTTCTTTACAAGAAGTAGTTGGTAAAAAGCCACTTTTTTTACATGTTTTAATTGGAACTAGCTTATAGGGGGTTTTAAACCAGCTCGTTTCAGGAAGCAACCTAAAGATATCAAACATTACAGGTGCAGCTTTTTTAACACCAGTTAGTCCTGGCCTTCCTTCTCCGTCTGCATTTCCTACCCAAACGCCAACTACATATTCGGGAGTTGTTCCTATTGCCCAAGCATCTCTATGTCCAAAGCTAGTGCCGGTTTTCCAGGCCACTTTTCTAGCAGAGCTAAATATTTTCCATGCGCCTTGTTCTAGCGGTCTTTTGGTTTCCGTTATCATTTGGGCAGTAATAAATGCAGATTCTGCAGAAAGAAAAGGATATTTTATAAAACTTTGCTCTTGGCTACTTATGGTTTTTAAATTTATTATTTCTTCGTTATTTGCTTTTTTTGCCAATTGATAGTAAGCATTGCAAAGCTCCCATAGTGTACACTCTGCTCCTCCTAAAATTAGGGTTAGTCCATAATGATCAGGGCCTTTATTTATGCTTTTAAAGCCTAAATACTTTAGACGAGAGTAAAATTTTTCCAATCCATAATCTTGTAATAGCCTTACCGATGGAACATTTAAAGACCTGTATAAAGCTGTTTTGGCTGTTACTGCTCCATCGTATTTGCGGTCAAAATTTTCGGGTTGGTATTCTGCAATTTTTGTTGGCACATCTTTTATTAAAGTATTAGGAAACAATTGCCCCTCTTCAATTGAAAAGCCATATAAAAAAGGCTTTAATGTGCTACCAGAGCTTCTTTTAGATTGGATTAAATCTACTTTTCCCCCACAAGTATTAGATGGGCAATTACTATTTCCCATATAGGCTAAGACTTCTGCGTTTTTAACATCAAGAACTAAAATAGCTAGGTTGTCTATTTGCTCATGAGAATATTGCTGGTAGTATTGTTCTCCAATCTCATTTACTTTTAGTTGCAACTCTCTTTTAACTGTGCTTACAACCCTTTTCCCTTTGTTTCCACGGACACTTAAAAACTGTAATAAATGATTGGCATTTTGAGGAAGTCTTAGTGGCTTTTGTGGCAAAGGCTCTTCTACAGATAGATTATATTGAGTCTTGTCAATATAATTTTTAGAGTAAAGTTTCTGAAGTAAAAAGTTTCTTTTTTTCAATAATCTAGTTTGATTTTTTCCTGGATAAATAAGAGAAGGAGCATTTGGTAAAACAGCCAATGTTGCTGCTTCAGCCCATGACAATAGGTGTGGAGATCTCCCATAATATCTCCAACTTGCAGCCTCTAACCCCACAACATTTCCTCCGAATGGAGCATTGGCTGCATATAGAGCGAATATTTCTTTTTTAGAGTACTGTATCTCTATTTTTAAAGCTAGAATTAGTTCTATAAATTTCTGCCAATAGGTCCTTTGTTTTCTTCTGGAAATTCTTATTAGCTGCATGGTGAGGGTACTTCCACCACTTTTCACCTTTTCCGATTGCCAGTTTTGTCGGAAAGCTCTTAAAAGAGATAAAGGATTAAACCCAGGATGATAATTAAAGTATTCATCTTCAAATAATCTAATTGCGGTTCTAAACTTATAAGGAATACTATCTGATGGGGGAAACCGCCATTGTCCATCGTTAGCTATGGTTGCAGAAAGCAATTCTCCATTTTTATCTTCGACAACAGTCGAATAGGGCTTTACCAAATCTCCTTCAGGTAAAATCAACCAGAATACAACCCCCAAAAAAGCTATAAAAAAACCGAGATATTTAATTTTTTTATTTGGATATTTTTTTGTGATTTTATTCTCCAACAGTAGTTAATTCTCCTCCAGATCTTATGACCTTAACTACCCCACCAGCTTTTCTAGAAAAATATTCATTGTCATACATAGCTTCGCAGTAGGTGATTGGCAAGAAAAATTCTCCCATGTAACTAGCATTAAGAATAATTCTGAATGTCTTTGTTTGCCCTTTAGATAGGTTGAAATAACTGTAAACGCGGTCGTCTCTAAAATCCTGATAATCTGGATGGTCTTTAAGATAAGATGAAGAGACATTGTCCATTCTAGTATTTCTTATTTCCCAACCAGATGGGAACATTTGTGATAATGCCAGCTGGTGAAGATTAAAATAAGATGTGTTTTTAATTACCACTTCTGCCATAAAATCAGTTCCTTGTTCTAAAACGTAAGGACTTATTTTTTCGCCTTTCATATTTATATACTTAATGCTCATAGAAAGATTATTCTCATCTTCAGTAATATTACCCTTTAGGGGAACGCCTGTATTTTTGACTTTTATAAAAATAACATCACTTCCATTATTGGTTATTTTAAGCTGGTTATTTTCTTTGTTAAGCGCTAAATCATCTTTATGAATGGGCATTTCACTTAACACTTCTGTTTTAGCGCCATTGTTAACTAGCTCATAATTTAATCCGTCTTGAGATATATTTCCTATAAACTTACTTAGCCCTAGTAAAGAGTAAGCAGTTGTTTGGGTATTGTACCAGCTGTTAGAACTTAGTTGTTTTGCTATTGCATCAAATAACCTTTTCCCAGTTATTTTATCTCCTTGAATGGTCAATATTTCTAGAATCATTGCTTGGTCTCTTAAACCACTTCCATAAGAGTAACGCATTTCTTGGTAGGGTTTAATGTCTGTATTAAGCTTTGCAATAATATCATTGGCAATTTTTTCTTTTCCAATAAGGGCATAAGCACCAGCTAGTCTCCATAAAGCAATATTAGAGATATTTCCCATTTCTTTCATTCTATTCATTGCACCTAAAGCAGGTTTTTCAGCTAGAGCAAGCGTGTATAGTCTATATGCTTGAATTAACTCATCAGATTCTTTCCCATGTGGGTGCCTGTAAACGCTTCCATTTCTTTTCCAATTATTGGCTTGCTTCTTTTGGTATTTTAAAATTCCTTTTATTATACCTTCTGGGACTGCATACCCTTTTATTTTGGCCTCAATTAAAAAATGCCCACCATAGTTAGTTCCCCAGCTTGATGCTGAAGCCCCCCCAGGCCAATAAGCAAATCCACCATTGGATACTTGAAAAGTTTTTAATCTTTTGATCCCCGCTTTAATATTGGCTTCCAACTTGTTTAGTTCGTCTTCTTTTAAATCCATTACTTGAGACAAATACAATTGTGGGAAGACGGAAGACGTAGTTTGTTCTATGCATCCATGAGGATATCGAATTAAATATTTTAACCTTTTGTCTAGGTCTAAAGGAGGAACAGCGGAAACTTCAATAGATCCAGAATTTGTCCCATATATTCCAATAGGAGAGTAATCCATACTCCAGCTCTGTCCCTTCTCTAAAGCAGTTAATTGAAATTCATCCACTTCTGGATTAGGAGTTCTAACCAATAATTCAATATTATGTTTTGCAGTGTGCTTTCCGGAACTAACGGTCACTTCTACAGTTGCTTTCCCAGTTTTTTCCGGAACATTTAAAGAGAAATTTACAACTTGATCTCCAACTTCACTAAATTCGACAGTCTTAGATTTCTCGCCATTATTTACTAAAAGATCATTGGTTTTAATATCTACCTTAACATTTTTTATACTAGGGTCCATAGCAAAAACATTTACTGGAAGAGCGACACTTTCTCCAGGGCTAATTACTCTTGGCAAGGTTGCCAAAACCATTAATGGCTTTCTTACAGGTGTAGTAATTTCTGCAGACCCATAGCTATTGTCTTGCCCAGCTATTACCATTGTCCTTACAGAGCCTACATAATTGGGCATATGTATGGTGTGTTCATTTTCAGAATTTTCATCTAAAATAAAAGGACCTAAATACATTACTACCGGCTTGAACCTGTTTACTTTAGAGCTTTCTTTTTCCTTTGCTTGCTCATCACCACCAATAGCTAAAAGACCAGCCATTTCTCCTTTATTAGCGCTAATTACGTATTTGTACATGTCCCACGTTTTTACGCCAAGAGCTTCTTTTGCATAAAAGTAATTCCATGGCTTTGGAGTTTTAAAACCAGTCAAATCCAGCAATCCTTCATCAACAACTGCAATTGTATAGGTCATGGATTTTCCTTTAATTTCACTTACATTGACTTTAAAATCAGATTCTGGTTCTATTTCTTTTGGCATTTCTACTACTGGCTGTAGAATAGTTTCAGAATTAACAACTTTAATAGATTCAACTCCGTACAATCTCATTGGAAGATCATTTTCCTTGCTGCTGTGCGGCTGAATCATTGCTATATGAACATATACATTTGGACTCATTTCTGGTGTTGCTTCAAAACTGATTCCGTTTTTTGAATCTTCACTATCTGCCCAAAAACTATTTACAACTCCGGAAGCTGACTCTACACTTATTAAAGCTCTTCCAACTTGAAACTCTGGTATTTTTACCTCTACCTCATCTCCTACTTCATAAGACTTTTTGTCTAAAGAAAAAGACAACATCTCCGCACCTGCGCTATTGTCTCCACCGCCTCGGTTCCACCAACCACTATAGGTTACATAGAATATTTTTCCAGTACTATGTCCAGAAGTAAGATCGGTGATTTTAATTAACTTTCTACCGTAAAGGTTTTTATTAAACTCTAATGGATAATTTGCTTTTCCATTTCTAGTACTCACTGTCCCACTATAAATTAGATTCTGGCTTCTGTTGGAAACATAACTTGCAAGATCGTTGTAATTACTTCTTTCCCACCACCATCGCCATCTAATATCAAATACTTCCACCAAAAGATTGTCCCTGTCAATTGGATTGCCTTCTTTATCTACTGTAACAATAGGGATAAGATTTTTTTCGTTGGAATAAATTGCCCCATTCCATCCTTTTCCTTCAGGAACTTTTACACCCACATAGCTTATAAAAGGAGAATATTGAATAGAAAAGTTATCTACACTAAAGTCTCCACCTTCTTCAAATACACGAGTATTAAAATTAGCTTTTAACATTCCTGGGGCATTTGAATTCACATTTATTTTAGGATTAAATGAAACATGGCCTTTTTCGTTAGTAGAGCCGTCGAAAACAGTTTGGTTATTGGAACTAAAGTTTTTGGAAGGGTCGTCAAAAATATAACTGCTAAAATCTTCAAAAGAAGTTCTTCCGCTAGTTAGGCTCATTTGAACATTTGTTTTTAGGTTTTTAGCGGTTGCTCCATGAAGCCAGTTTACTTGAATATTACCTTCTTTTTTATCTTCGTAATTAATTATTTTTTTTCCGTTAAAATCTACTTTTATCTTAAGTCTATTAGGTTTTACAGTTTCCACTTTAACAATTTGGCTAAAGACAGATCCTCCAACTGTTACTTGGGCTCTCCAATTACCAGTTTTGTCGCTACTTTCTGTTGAGGTCCTAAAGTCATAAAACCCATTGATACTATGAGTACGAACTTTTTTATTTCTAACCTTATTATCAGGCCCAAATAATTCAAAAACTACAGGCTGATCTGCTGGCAGCAGTTGATTTTTATCTTCTAAGATAAAGGATAGAAAAAGCGAATCTCCTGGTCTCCACACTCCACGTTCGCCATAGATATAGCCCTTAACACCTTTTTTAAGTCGTTGACCGCTTACATTAAACATACTTAAGGAAAGAGAATTACCGTCGTCTAATTTCAAGTAGCCCCTTTCTTCTCCCGTTTTTGCAACAAGAAGAAAAGGCTTTTTGGTAATATCGATCTCCACCATTCCATTATCATCGGTATTTGCAACTCCAATTAATTGGTTTTGGTAGTCAAATATTTCTACCGAAACCCCGCTTAGGGGGTCTGTAGTTTTTAAGTCTGTTATATAGGCGTTTAATGAATTTCCTTCCGCATTTTTAGCTATTATCCCTAGGTCGGATGCCAAAACATTGGTAGCTATTATTCTATTTCTATTTTGGAAATATGCATTTTTACATGGATTGTCTTTTTCACTCCAATAATTATAAGAGTATCTGTAGTCAATATCGCTGTAGTACTGTCCAGGCTGGTCAAAAGTCCTTAAATCTTGGTCATTTAGTTTGTATTCTATGGTGTTTTCATCCCCGTTGTCGTCTTTGCATTGATATAAAGATTGGCCTTTATCGAAACTAATCACAACTCTATAAATAGCGCCTTTTTCTACATCAATCATTGAAGCAAGGTCTAGGGAGAAGGTATTCCATTTGCTGTAATCAATCGGTTCTTTACTTACCAAGTCAATCGGGTTTTTAAAAACAATATTTCCTACACGATTAATTTCTGAATAACCATTGTACTGGTTGTTTTGGAAAAACTGCGCTATATTTTTTTCAAAAATCCTTATAATTTTTACGTTAACCGCCCTTAGGCTAACGGCTTTAAAGGGAAAGATTAGCCCATCTGTAGATGGTAAAATAACACCTTGCCCAACTTGCTCTATTCCAGGTTTTATATTTTCAAAAACTGCTTGTTTGGCAAATGTTTTTTCTAGTGATTTACCTTTAGAATTTTTAATTTGTTGTCCAACAGTTATTAAATTGTTGCCAATAAATGCACTATTGCCATATACATGGATGTCATTTCCTTCAATTGAAAATCTAAACTTCCCATTGAACTTATCTAATGTTATTAATCCATTTAGATTTTGATTTTTCTTAATAGGGTCTGAAAAATGAAGGATTATTTCTTGGTTTGGGTGGTTGTTAATAGTGTAGTCAATAAGTTTGAAATCGTCTAAAGCAGGTATCGTAATTGTTTTGTTACCGCTATTTTCTCCACCAATATTTTTACCATCCCAAGAAATTTGAAATGCACTTTCTTGAGCAGATCTTTTAATTCCTTTTATGCAGTAACGAAATTTATTTTCACTTTCTGCTGTTTCCCATTTTATTTCTAATGGTCTACCATTTTGAGTTGCTTTTACAACGGATTGAACTTTGTCCAAGTCTGCATAATCTGCAGTTTTAATTATGCCATTGTAAACCAAGTCTTCGTAGTCATTTTCATTGGCCTGTTGGATGCCTATAAATTCAGTAAAAATAGCCTGTTGTAAAGTAATAAAACTGAAATTAAAATCTGGTAGATCAGAATTTTTAAAAAGTTTATCTACAAAAAAAGTAACATCAAATTCACTTCCAGAAGTCAATAATTCATTGGGAATATATTCTAGGGTGTTTTCATCTATCCAGTTGTTTACCCCCTTAACATTAGGGCTTACTGAGAACAATTCTTTATTTACCGACTCTTCTCTAAGAGCTAAAGAAACGGGGTCCATAAACTTTACGGTAATAGAGTTGTTATTAGACAATACTCCAGCAGAATATCCAGAGATGAGTTCTGTAAATTGACTTTTAGGAGTATTAATTTTTTTATTGGAGCAGCTATTTATTAATACAATGGAAGCAGTAATTGCAACAAAAAAAATGGAGGATTTAAATATTTTCATTGAAAGAGTTTGTGATTTATTGTTTTCTTGTTGTTAGTAAAGTTACTTAAATTATAACTTTTTATGCGTATTCAAAACTATTCTTATTAAGTAGTAATTTATATAGCTACTTACAATTTCGAAAATAAAGTAAATTTACTACCATTAGAATTATTTATGGCAAGAGCAATATTTAGTTTATTAATTTTTATTCTTTTAAAGAGTATTACTTTTTCTCAAGGCTTTTTTCTTGAAAAAAAATTGCATAATAAGTGGGAGTTTCAAAAAAAGGGAGATAAAAAGTGGTATACGGCAACTGTGCCAGGTTGTGTCCATACAGATTTAATGGATAATGGAATTATCAATGACCCCTATTACAGGTTAAACGAATCCAAAGCTCAATGGGTGGATAAAGAAGATTGGGTATATAAAAGCACTTTTAGTTTAAAAGAGAATGAGTATAAAAAGCAACATCATGAAATTAAATTTGAAGGATTAGACACCTATGCTTCCGTCTATCTAAACGATTCTTTAATATTACAATCTAATAATATGCACAGAACGTATATTGTTGATGTAAAACCATACCTTAATAATGGAGAAAATAGTCTAAAAATCATTTTAGAATCACCTATTAGAAAAGGTTTAGAACTTTACAATTCTATAAATTATACGATTCCTGTTTCTGCCAATGACCAAGCAGAAGTTGGCAATGTAGAAGGCGGAAAAAGAGTTAGTGTTTTTACAAGGAAGGCAGGCTATCACTATGGTTGGGATTGGGGCCCAAGACTGGTAACTTCAGGCATATGGAGACCAGTAACACTATGCTCCTGGGACGATATTAGAATTAAAGATTTTAATATAAGCTATGGTTTTGATGGCCCAACCTTTATAAAAACGGATGTTTTAATTGAGTCATCAGTTGAAAATAAAAATGCAACTCTTTTAATCACCATTAATGACTCGGCAGTCGTTTCATCAGATTTTAGACTAATTAAAGGAGAACAAAATGCAATTCATCATTTCACATTAAACAGCCCCAAGCTTTGGTGGCCCAATGGTATGGGAAATCAAAACTTATACGATTTTAAAGCAGAAATACGGTTCAATAATCAAATAAGATTTTCAGAACAAAAACTAGGTTTTAAAGCAATTTATTTGGAAGAAAAAGACTCTTCCCAATCCCCTAATTTCTTTTTTAATGTCAACGGGTATCCAACATTTGCAAAAGGGGTAAATTATATTCCACAAGACATTTTTTTAAATAGAGTAAAAAGCTCTAACTATGAAACGTTATTAGTTGCCGCTGCAAATGCCAATATGAACATGGTTCGAGTTTGGGGAGGAGGGGTTTATGAAGATAATAGGTTTTATGAGCTGTGTGATTCTTTGGGGCTAATGGTTTGGCAAGATTTCATGTTTGCTTGCGCCATGTATCCAGGAGATTCATCCTTTTTAGAAAATGTTAGGTTAGAAGCCATAGATAATTACAACCGACTAAAAAAGCATACCTCATTAGTGCTTTGGTGTGGAAATAATGAAAATTTAGCTGCTTGGAAAAGGTGGGGTTGGGAAAGTACGGCAGTAAAAGACCAAACACAGAAAGTTGCAGATAAAATATGGCACCATTACGATACACTTTTTCACCATATTTTGCCTAAAGTAGTATACGAAAATCATCCTGAACATGGCTTTGGTAGAAATAATAATTGGCCTGACTATTGGAGCTCTTCGCCAAGCGCAAAAGAGGGTGTCCCGGAATCTTATAAAATAGGAGATACTCATTATTGGGGAGTGTGGTGGGGGAAAGAGCCTTTCGAAAACTACAATACCAAAATTTCTTCATTTATGAGTGAGTATGGGTTTCAATCCTTTCCCGAATATTCAACCTTTAAGCAATTTGCTAAGCAAAAAGATGAAGATATGTATTCAGAAGTGATGAAGTCTCATCAAAGATCTAGTATTGGTAATGCAACCATTGAAGAATATATGTCTAGAGAATTTAAAGCCCCAAAAGATTTTAAATCGTTACTTTATTTGAGCCAAATACTACAGTCAGATGGCATTAGAACAGCAATTGAAGCTCATAGAAGAAACAAACGCCAATGTATGGGTTCGTTATATTGGCAACTTAATGATTGTTGGCCAGGGGCATCATGGTCAAGTATTGATTATTATGGAAAGTGGAAAGCCCTTCACTACAACATCAAAAAAGCATTTAGCCCAGTTATTATAAGCCATGAATTTAGAGACAGTAGTTTAAACGTAATAGTAGTATCAGATCTCAAAGAAAGTGTTGAATGTGAAGTGGAAATAAAGTTACTAGGCTTTAAAAGTAAAGTTCCAATAAAAAAATGGTCTCAAAAATCCCAAATCAACCCTTTTAAATCTTTAATGGTAAAAAGTTTACCAAGAGAAGAACTAAATGTCAATAAAAAGAATACTTATATACAGTTAATTTTAAAAAATAACGGAAATATAATATCAAGCAAAAACATTTTCTTTTTACCTTATAAAGAGCTGAATATCTCAAAGCCAAATTTAACTTTTCAATTAAATGTAGACTCTTCTTTAAATAAATTATATGTTAATATTAAAACCAATTATTTCGCTAAGGGAGTTTATATTTCATCATCTAGTGAATTTAATTTTTCAGAAAATTATTTTGATTTAGTCGCTAATCAAGAAAAAATGGTGTCTATAGATTTTCTGTCAACTGAAAATTTAGATTCATTGATAAATTCAATTAAGCTTACCAGTACATGGAGTTCATTCCATTGAATTAAATTTAATTTTTTTTTCATAAATTGAAGGGATTTAAAAAACTTCTCCATGAAAAAATTGCTCTTATTAATCTTTATTCCCACATTTATATTTTCTCAAGAACCTAATATTATTACCACTTTTGAATTTGGTACAAAACCCTTATTAATTAATGAACTAGACGTTACTCTTTCTTATATTGATGAATCTCCATCTCCTGACTATTTTACAACAGATTTTTCTTTAAATTCTTCAGAATCAGTAAATTATTTTTCAATAGGGTTTATGCAAGATAATTTTAAAGAAAAGTTTTTAATGGGCCTCAAGGCTGATATGTTTTTTAAGCAAATGTTTGGATTTAATCTAGATCTTTATGGAGGTTATTTAATAGAGATTAGTGAGAATTTTAAATTTGGTCCTAAAGTTGATTTTACATTATTTGGTATTGCTAATAAAAATATTGGTGAACTACAGAACAACACAGGCTATATACAAGTAAACGATACAAAGTTCTATGATAACGAAGTAAATGTTTCTTTTCAAAATATTTGGTTTGGTTTAAAGCCGTCTTTTTTAGCTATGATTAAACCGACACCAGCAATTCATTTTTTTGCTAATGTAGGATACTCTTTAAATGCTTCTCTTGTAAATATTGGCTTTAGAGGTGAAGGTGTAGTTGAAAATGAAAATACTTCTGCATCTGAAAATCTTGGTGCAGATAACCTAACTTTTACAATTAATCACCCTTCAGGAATAGAAGACCCAAAAAAAGAGGTGAAGTTTGGTTTTAATGGCCTTAACTATTCTTTTGGAATTGGTATAAACTTTAACAAGCTAAATAAATAAAATAATACTTCTTAGAAATATTAGTTATTGGACACCCAAGAAAAACAAAGCAGTTTATCTGCTGCATAAGTTGGATTGGGACAATTGTCAGATTTAAATTTAATACAGTTGCCACAAGAAGATGTTTTATTTAGTGACTTTTTGTAACTGTGATCATTGCAATAGTTGTCCAAATTTACATTAAAATCGTGTTTTCCACAGGTAATACTGTCGGTTAGGTTTTCGCAATTAAAACAGACGTTGTTAGATATTAAAGACATAGTATTTATTTATAGTTGTTCAACAAAACTACAAAAAGACTAAACAAAAAAAACAACATCCTGCGGTTTTTTTTCTAGTTTATTGTCATTCTAAATAGCAGAAATATTATAAACACGAAATTTCTTTTTTGATTGATAAAGAAATTATTCTTTAATAATACTATGGGTAATAGCTCTGTTGTTGGAACGTATATTTACGATGTAGAGTCCATTTGAATAGCTACTCAAATCTATCTTTTTCTCGCTTGTCGATAGTAGTAAATTACCCGTAATATCGTAAACCGTAGCTTTTGAAGCTCCATTAATTCCACTTAAGTAAACATAATCAGATGTAGGATTTGGATAAATTAAATAGTTGGTACCAGCTGTATTAATATTTGTAGAAGGATCTGTAACAATTACACTTCCAACCATTCCATTGGCAGCATGACTTCCTACGGAACAATCGTAATTATAGGTGCCAGGGACAGTAAATTTATAAGCAAAAATAACTGCTCCAGCAGTATTAGTAGATGGAGAATCGAAAGTAACAGGATTATTGAAAGGCTGGTTGTTGATTGAGTTTGTATTTCCATTCACATCGTGGAGACCACCATCATTTATCCAAATAACAGAATCACCCACTTGAACATTTAAGTTGGTTGGTGTGTAATAATAGCTTCCAGCGTTGACAGTATGGGTGGTTTGGGCGCTATTGTTAAAAAAGCAAAGAGCTATTGAAAGAAGAGAGATAATTTTTTTCATAGAAATATTGTTAGAAGTAATAATATCAAAGTTATCAACTTTTTAAATAAAATAACTTTTGTTGAGTAATTTCCATCTTTTAACAGCTTTTTAGTATTTAAATAAAGAAAACTTTAAAATGATTATTAAAGCCTTACACTTAAAGTGTGACGTCTATTCCACTTCTACGATTACTTCAATCTCTACAGCAATATTTCGCGGTAAGGAGCCCATACCTACTGCTGATCTTGCATGTTTTCCACGTTCGCCAAAAACGGCAACCATCAAATCAGAAAAACCATTAATGACCTCAGGTTGACTTTCAAATTCAGGAGTTGAATTAACCATTCCAAAGGTTTTTACAATTCGCTTTACCCTGTTCAAATTCCCCAATTCAGCTTTTAGCACACTCAATTGATTAATTCCTGTCAATCGTGCTGCTTCATAGCCTTCTTCAATACTGAGGTCTTTTCCAAGCTTTCCTGTTATATAACTACCGTCTTCTTTTGAAGGACCTTTTCCAGATAAAAAAATTAAATTTCCCGAACGTACTACGTTAACATAATTGGCTACTGGTGCTGTTGGTGTTTTTAGTTCGATTCCCATTTTTGCAAGTGCTGCTTCTGGATCATAACTCGAATCAGTGACAAAAACTTCTTTTTCTTCTTTTGGAACTTTCTTTTGATTCGCTTCTTCCTTACAAGAAGTAGTAATCGCTAACATTCCTATTAGTACGTAAATCGTTGTTTTTTTCATTTGTTTTTTCCCTCTTTAGTGGCAGAACAATCTATTACTATTTATTAACTTTTCTCATCTCTATGAATTGACGATAAAACAAAACTTTTTGGTGTTTTAATTTTTCATTTTAGTTTTTCATCAAGTCATTAATGACTTTCTCTACTCTTTTAAATTCATTTTCTTTCATATTTGTATCAGAAGGTAGACAAAGCCCTTGTAAAAATAATT
>ERZ802830.3177-NODE-3177-length-14209-cov-5.91472_pt1 | contig 14209 bp, 8 predicted proteins | sample MGYA00345654_ERZ802830 | MGnify/ENA primary metagenome ERZ802830 (study PRJEB30503, sample SAMEA104212375) | marine metagenome | biome: Westerlies Biome; feature: [SRF] surface water layer (ENVO:00010504) within the epipelagic zone...; material: water... | reverse complement strand
AAAAACTCTGCTAACGCCAACGAGTCTTCAATCTTTATGACTGGCCCGCTTCTTGTACTCGGTGTTCTTTCTGTCTTTGGGGGTTTTCACTCCCTTTACCCCGGACAAATTGTGGAGTTTTTGCTTCCGGATATTTTGCGGGTGGGGGAAATGCCTCATCATATATGGATGAATGTTTTGGGGCTGTTTGCATGGTTTGGCGGTTTACTTATCGCGTGGAAGTTCTATGGATCTCAGACTTCAGATTCAGATCCTCTTGCTGAAAGTGCACCGGGTCTGTTTCAACTTTCGCAAAGCAAGATGTTTTTTGATGAAGTTTATTCTTTTTATGTAAAACGCATACAGGATCCATTCTTTCGTTTCCTCGAAGTGATGGAACTGCTTTTTATATCCGGTTTGATGGTCAGAGGCTCTGCTGGAATCGCTGCCTTATTCGCCCTACTGGGTAAGTCTTTCTATTCGGGAAAGATACACAGTTATTCATTTTGGTTTGTCTTAGGAACATTGGGCTTCCTTGCTTATGCCATTTTTAGCGGAGGTAGCAGTTAGAAGATGGACTTTCACCAACTCCTACTTCTTAGTGCAATTGCCGTACCCATGGTCACGGCAATTATTATCCTCTTTTTCTTTCTATCTGATTCAACGAAAGCAAAGCAGCTTGCGTATTTTGGCTTCGGGTTTCCCTGCCTTGCAGGAATTGTTCTATTCATTAACATCGATCCGTACATTGCTGGGTACTCCTTTGAAATTTTGTATGAACGCATGGGATTACAGTCATTGGGAATTACTTTTCACCTTGGACTCAATGGAGTCTCTTCGCCTCTCTTTGCGATGGCAGGAATTGTGGGGATGTCGGCTTTCTTAGTTGCGATTAATTCTAGTGCTGACCGGATGCCTTTGTACCTTGCATTGCTGGCTTTTATGCAATCCGGACTGATGGGATTATTTGCAAGTGTAGACATCTTTTTTTATTATCTGTTCCACGAGTTCGCTCTGATCCCCACTTTTTTAATGATTGGACTTTGGGGAGGTCGTGACCGTCGTTCTATTGCTCTTGAAATAACCATATATTTGACCCTGGGAGCACTTATTTCCCTTGGAGGATTGGTTGCTTTGAATGTAATGCTGGATGCTCCCAAGTTTGACTTTCCAACTTTAACTGCAGCATTATTAGAGGAGGGCTTAGGAAATGGTACGCAAAAGAAAATCTTTGGTCTGCTTTTATTTGGGTTTGGAATTTTGGTTGCCCTATTTCCATTTCACACTTGGGCCCCTCGTGGGTATGAATCTGCTCCGACTTCTGTCTCGATGCTTCACGCGGGAGTCCTCAAAAAGTTTGGGCTCTATGGACTGGTGCAATTGGCTCTGCCGTTGTTACCTGCTGGTGGGATTTCATGGGGACCTTATCTTCTTTGGTTGGCCCTTGGAAATATCTTGATAGTCGGAGCCATTACAGTGGCTCAAAATAATTTAAAATCCATGATTGGAAATGGATCTGTTATGCACATGGGCTATTGTTTTCTGGGCTTAGGCGTATGTTCCTCGTTGGGAGCGAGTGCCACCGTTATGCTTATGTGTGCTCATGGATTGTCTGTCTCTTTGATGTTTTTACTTGCCAATTGTATTCAGAAAAGGAGTGGAACTCTTGAAATGAATGAGATGGGTGGTCTTGGGAGTCAAACTCCGTTGCTTGCCTGTTTTTTTGCTGCCGCAACCTTTGCCACAATCGGATTACCTGGATTTGGAAACTTTTGGGGTGAATTTGCTATTTTCCTATCCTTGGGAGAATATTCTGAAAATCGATTGGTTTTAGCACTTGCTGCCCTTGGAATCATAATCTCGGCGATCTTTGGTTTGCGGGCAATGGCTCGTATTTTCTTTGGTCAGAAATCTGAAGAACTCAATGAATTCGAGAAAGAGAGTGAAATTTCTGATCTAAAATTAAAAGAAATCCTTCCAGCTTCTTTAATACTTCTTCCCTTACTTCTTATTGGATTGTGGCCGAAGGGAATTTCTGAAGGAATTGATGTAAATATTAGTTCTAGGTATGAAATTTTCGAAAAAGGAGATCGGAATCTCGGGTTACCTTCATGCTGTCCCGTCGATCTAACGGTTGATGGCAGAATTCTCCCCGGTTCAGAAAAAACTGCAGGTTTGGAGGATAGTGAGTAATGGAAGCCTTCTTGAAATTTTCTTCTGATAATCTTTGGTTCGAAATCTGGCCCGAGATGACTCTTGTTCTTGGTGCAGTTTTGATCCTGTTGCTTGACCTTTTTTCTTCTAAGGAAAAGACATATGGTAATCGCTCTGGCATTATTGCTGTCTTCTTCCAGATGTCTCTTTTAGTCTATTTTCTTTTCGATTATCTGTTACTTAATCATACCTTTGAGCGTTCAAGTTTTTCCGGTATGTTAAGGCATGGTTTTCAAGGAGATTTGATGAGAACCTTTTTTCTTCTCTCTTCGATTTGTGTTTCTATCCTAGGCAACCGCTTTCTTCGCCTTAATCAGCTACGCACTGGTGAATTTCACCATTTAACTATGCTAGCAACCGCAGGTTTAATGTTACTTTGCCAAAGCAGTAATTTTATACTGCTTTTTGTTGCATTAGAAACGGTGGCAATTGCATTTTATCCTTTGGTCGCCTTTAACCGGTCTTCCCCGAAGTCCCTCGAGGCTGGTATTAAATATCTTATTTTTGGTGCATTAAGTTCTGCCCTTCTTTTGCTGGGTATTGTTTTGATATATGGAGTCGGGTCTAATCCTGCTGCTTGGGGAGCAATTTCCCCTGTTAATTCAGGTGTGGATTTTCTGTCTTTTGATTTCGTGGGAGATTTACTGGAAATAAACCAAGATAATCTTTTGTTGCGGGGTGGGGTAGTCTTGGTCTTGTCTGGTCTGGCTTTCAAAATTGGAGCAGCCCCTTTCCAAATATGGGTTCCAGATGTATACCATGGATCACCTATTCCGATTACTGCGTTTCTTGCTGTTTCTTCTAAAGCGGCGGGTTTTTTCCTCTTACTTAATATTGTCAATGGTCCCTTTGGAGCAATGAGTGATTTCCTGCTACCTCTTCTAGGTTTTGTGGCTACTTTTACCATCCTATTCGGTAACTTGGCCGCTTGTGCTCAGCGAAAATTAAAAAGAATGCTCGGACTTTCTGGCGTTGCCCATGCGGGATATTTACTCGTGGCGGTTATGGCTTCCATGCATTTTGCTGGAGACAGCGACCGTGCGGTGTGGGTTGTTTTCTTCTATCTATTTGTTTATCTTTTTGCATCTTTTCTGGTTTTTGGAGTGATGGGGCTGGCCAATCTTAAAGATGATTCGGATCATGAAATCGAGCATTACGAAGGTCTTCTCCGCAAGCATCCATGGGCGGCTATCTCTTTAGTGGTAGGGATTGCTTCCCTTGCTGGCATTCCACCTTTTGGCGGCTTTATTGCAAAACTTATGCTTTTCAATGTGGCATTTGAGGCAAAGTTGTACACCTCACTTGTTGCAATGGTGATAGGCGTGGTTGTATCTATATATTATTATTTTGGGTGGGTTCGTGAGATTTGTTTCGAACCCAGACCCCGTTTTGACGATGATACGAATCAGGAAGACCCTTGGACCAAAATGAGCCAAATAGGACTTCTCAAATGGACCGTGTTACTTTTTGCTTTTGTTTCCTTTATTTTGGGTCTATGGCAAGGGCCTTTCGGCGATGCCTTCTAGGATTGCCTTTATTGCAGTAATCAGTTTTAATTATTTTTTATGCCCGAGTGGCGGAATTGGTAGACGCGCTAGATTTAGGATCTAGTATCTTAACGGTGTGGGGGTTCGACTCCCCCCTTGGGCACCACATTATCTTTTAAAATCCATCCACACTGGACGGTGCATCATTCATTTGCTCTTCGCGAATATTTTTTTTCATCAGGTGATCGAAACTTGTTGAAAAAATCATAACCGTATTGGTACCCATTTTCTTAGCTCTCAATACTTGGTCGTTTCTTTGGAAATCAAATCCAAAAGTTGAAAATTGACCAGGTTCTAAATCATTTTCGCTTTTTTTTTCCCAAAACGAATTTCCACTTTGCAGATTTAATAAATGAATAAACTCGAATTCAGTAATCCTATCACTCCGTTTGTATAATTCTATAACAGACTTTCCTTGTACAAATAAAATGTGAAGGTTCCAACCTTCCAGCATACCAGAAGCTTTTACATCTTTTGAAAGTGGCTTTCTTCCGTCAATTGTTTTGTAGTAAATTCGTAAATCAGCTTTTTCAGGAAAGTATTCCTCAAATTTGCTGTATGGCATACCTCTTTTTCTATTTAATAAAATTTTGTCTTCTCGGTATTGATAGCCTCCCGATTTTAAGAGCCTTTTTTCTATGGTGAGACGCGTTTCACCTATTCTTGCTTCTAAGAAAAAAGTAGCAGCAAAATTAAAAACTAAAGGTAGTAAAAAATAAGATTTCATGGCAGATATTTAATTTATGATCTTTAAAGACCCATTTACTTGTAGGTTTTTTTTGAGTCTTAATTCAAGTCTTGCTTTTACCTCATTGCTTCTCATCATGAAATCATGAATTTTTCATGCCTTTCCGTAATTAGACAAGGCTGGTTAGGATTCCCTCTTTTTTTGGTGGGTATTGTTTCCCTTGCCTTCAGTCAACTTGCCCAAACAGCGGATAACGCCAGGATCACAGCCGAAGAGTTAGTTCCCCTCATCAACTCCAAGCTAGCTGTTCAAAATAAACTGATAGTGGAACTTGAAGCTCAACTTGCTGACGATCCTACATCTTTTGGTAAAAATAGGGTACTTTCTAACTTGGAATCTGTATCAAACCAAGATGCGAACGCCCAAGTTGAAGTAGATAGGCTTAAATCAAATCTGCAGGGAGTTGAAGATGCATGGGGAGTGCGAAAAAATGAACTTTCTGGATCTATTCGTGAAACGGCTAAACGAGTTGCGGACTCACAAAATATCCTTGCTGATTTAAAAGAGAACTTTGCCGGTAGAATTACAGAAGCTCAGCCAGCATTAGAGGTCCTTAACGAGACCGTCGAGCGTACGGAGAGTGAGTCGAATGCCTTGAGGAAATTAATGGACGCCGCCCGTAATGATGCAAATTTCGGTATGCAATCGCTGATCAAAGAGAGTGAAGATTTTATTTCACGTTCTGCTCCCAAGCCCCCATCCGTTGAAAATACCAGGCCAAAAACTTCAATTGGAAGAAATGTGGCCACAGTTATTGGTTCAACCGAAGCAATGCCCCTTTCCTCTACTGACCGTTTTCGTCCTTCCATTTCGGCAGGCTCTGATATTTTAACAAAGCCTATTCCTTCCAGTGGTAGTGGCATAGCTGGATCAAAGATTAGTAAGCTTGAATCAGAGCTTGCTGCATCTAAAAATATTCAAACCGAATTATCTGAGGACACAGCTCAAATGCAGATTGAATTGAGGAGAGCATACCGGGATATTGTTTCTTTGAAATCAAACCTGGAAGAGTCTGAACAAATGGTTACTGCCTTGGAGCGATCGAAAAATGCATTATCCAGTGGGTCTTTGAGTGGGCAGGGCGTATCAGCAAAATCGATCAGTGACCAAATTAACCGATTGGAAAGAGAACTTGATAACGCCCGCTCTGATTTGCGGCAATCGAGGCAATCTTTGTTGATGGAGCAAGAACGCTCTAATTCTTACATCCGCTCGATCACAACCGAATTGGAAAGAACTCGCAGAGAACTTGACTTAGCGAGGTCGACTGTGGCCAATGCCGGAGTTGACTCGGCAAGATTAATGGCCTTGGAACGCGAACTTTCGCAGACCAAGAATGCTCTACGAATGGCTCAGTCTGCACCCGTAGAGGCGTCTTCCCGTGATTTCCTGGATCTACAGGATGAGCTGAGGAAAGCTCTTGGCGAAATTGCTCGTATGCAAGTTGAGCTTGGAGAGAAGAAAGATTTAGAAAATCAATTACTTCAGCTTAGAAGCTCGTTGGAAGATGTGGCAGATTCCCCAACGAGATCTGCAAGTCCTGCATATGTGAATAAGTTGCTACTCGACTTAAATGCTGCCAAGAAAGAGGTGCTAAAGGCTAAAGAGGAAAACCGAATGGAGAGGAATTCCCTAGCGGAGAAAGTTCAGGAATTAGAGGATCAATTGAAATCCTCAAATATAGAACTGGTAAAGACAAAAGGTCAGTTTGACGAGACCAAGATGCAAATGGCCAAGAGAGAGTTTGATTTTGCCAATACAATCCAATCTCTTGAGGAGGATGCCCAGATGGCCCAAGAGGCACTGAGAGAAGCATCTCTTGGCAAACTTCCCGCGATCCCTTTTGTGAATGAAATGGAGCAAAATCTGGAGGATTCCGAAAATCGAATTCAGGAACTTTCCCAACGTTTTGAAATGGAGCAGACCCGAGCTTCCGAAGTTATTGATGGACTGAAGGTAGAGTTGGATAATGCTGTTCTGAGGCAAAAAAGAGCAATTGAGCAATTATCGAGAAGAGAACTTGAGCTTAAGGGAAAAGATGAAGAACTTAATCTAGTTCTAGACGAGAAACAAAAACTCAAGGAAGAACTTGAGGTCGTGAAAGTCATTGCAGGTCAATTACAGGATCTTAATCAGGTGCTTGACGAAACGAAAGATGCTCAGAATAAGAACAATATAAACTCTGATGAAGTTGTTTTATCATTACGAGATGAATTAAATAAGGCAAAGGTCGAACTTGTATTCGAACGGGAGGAAAATGATAAGATGAAAGCGGAATCTGCTTTGCAAATTGCTGCCTTAGAGGAACAACTTGTTGAGACTCATAATAAACTGCTTTCTGAACAAGAAAATTTAGTCAATCAAACAGATGAATCGCAGGACTTAGTTTTGGATTTGAAATCTGAACTTGATAAAGCCCGAGAAGAGATTGCACGAATGAAAACTGCAGGGTTAGGAGATTCTGTTGAGACGAGGCAGGCAGTCTCTCAATTGCAGGAAGCACTAGGCACCATTCGAATCCTAAAAGAAAGCCTCGAGGAGGCTGAATCTTACAATGTGGAAGTTGATAATTTGAAAGCTGAACTGGCTGATGCAATGACTACCCAAATTAATACAATTCAGTCGACTGAAGCAGAAAAAGGAAAGCTCATCGGTCAAATTTCAGACCTTGAAGCTGAGCTTATGATCATGCGTAACGAGGGAAAAGGTGCCTCTTTGGAAACCAAAAAAATGGTTGCCCAACTGAACCGTGATTTGGAGTCTTCCCAAAAAGAAATATCTAAATTACAGAGTAGAGTGGAAAATTCGGACGATTCAAGTATCACTGCTGTTGTCGCAGTGGAAGAAGAATTACTTGAGGCAAATGCACAAAATGCAGACCTGCGTGCACAGCTTGAATCGATGCAGGATGAAAAGACCAGAACCATTGATTTATTGGAGAAAGAATTAGCATCTGCTGTTACCAAGTTGGATTCTTTGGAGCAGGGTGGGTCCAGTGATCTTGATGAGTTACGCAAGGCAAATAGCGAATTGATAGCCAAGTTAAAGGATTCTGAGGAAAAGAATTTTAAAGAACTTACTTTAGTCGAGACTGAATTGGCCATTGCCCTTGAGGAAAAAGATAAAATTACAAGTGAAGCTCAGGAGTTGGCAGCAAGGTTGGAAAACTTAGAGGATGGTGATCTTGCAGTAGATCTTGGAAAAGCGGATGATGCGAATGATCAAGGCAATCAACAAAAAATAATATCTTTGCAGGATAAGTTAACTCAGTCTTTGGAAAAATTAGCTGAACTTGAAGGTAAATTAATTGGTGACCAGTCAAATGATGGTTTATTAAACGGAGAAGCTATGCTTAAACTTGAGTCACAATTGGCTTTGTCAGAAGATACTGTTGCAGAACTGCAAGATCAATTAGCTATTGAAAAAAGCGAAAGATCTAAACTCTTGGCTGACTTCAAAACAGCAGGTGAAAAAATAGCTAATCTTGAATCGTCTAAAGTGATTACTTCTCCTCCGAGCGAGGCACCTAGCCCAATGCCGAATTCTTTAAAACTGTTAGAGGAACAGTTAGTCTCTTCACAACTTGAAGTTGAATCATTAAGGCAACAGAATGAGTTAGAGGAACAGGGTAGGGTTGCTCTTGAGCAAAGACTAGAAAAAGCAATTGCCTTGATCTCAAAATCTAACCTGTCTCCAAATAAAGGGAATACTGATTTAGCTGGCGATGTAGAGAATTTAAGAAGTGATATAATAAATAAGGATAACAATATTGCCGCACTTAAAGAACAACTTGGTAAAGCCATCGAGGAATTAGCTTTAAAGGAATCTGAATTAGAAATTATTCAAGCAACTCCTTCATCCAAAAATATCGATCCTATACAATCTGATGCTGAAATTGCTAAGTTAAATCAAGAAGTTACAGATTTGAGAAATTCTTTGGACCAAGCCAAGAAGGATGCCAACTTATCGAAGCCAGATAGCTCTGTTGTGACTTCCTTACAAGAGCAACTTCAAAATGCTGTAGCAGAGAGTCTGGAATTGGAAGCTGAACTTGATGAAACTAGAAAAAGAATGAATCGCATAGAAACTACCCTCGCGACTTCAGATTCTGAACCCTACGAAGAACTTATTAAGAAAGCGAAAGATGCTGAACTTGCAGCATTTGATAAAATCAATGACCTTACAGCCGCCCTGCGCCAATCCGAAGAACTTAGAAAAGAAACTGAGGCTCTTCTAAATGTTGCTAGTGAACAAGAGTCTGAACCTGTAGATGTTACGGAAGATCCTAGATACCAAGAACTACAGATTGAAATTGCTTCTCTGAAGCAAGAGCTTGTCAATCAACCGACAGTTGATCCTAGCGATGATTTGGCCAAAAAAGAAGAGCTTCAAGTTTTGCAAGATGAGATGCGTCTTCTTCAGCAGGATTTACTAAACGCTAGAAATTTGGAAGACCCTCTGGTTGCGGATTTACAGAGAAAGCTAGAATTAAGTCGTGAGGATTCTCAAAAGTTGAATGTTGAATTCAAAAATGCAATGGAGGAATTTGGTCGAATTAAAGATCAAGTGTCTTCGCTTGAGAATGAAAATGCTAGACTTAGAAACATTTCTTTAACAGCGGCTCGTAGTCAGGCTGATCAAAAGAACAATGCCTTACAAAACCGTATCAATAGTCTAAGCAATGAAAATGCGAATTTGTCCGTCCAAATTGGTGTGAAAGACAATAGACTAACCGACCTTCGTGAAGAACTTGCCCAAGCACAGGCGGGCATACCTGGTTTAACCGCAGATAGTGCCGCATTGAAGGCTCAAATTATAAGATTAGAAGGCATGCTTCAGAATGCACAAGATATCTCTAACCAGTCTAAATACGATGTGGATACAGTGAAGCAACAACTTGCTTTTGCTGAGGAACGGTCCAGAGGTTTAGAGGAGCAATTACGAAATACGCAATCTGAACTTCGAAATATGCCTGCAAGATTACCAAGTTTAACTACGCCCTCACCCTTACCGCCTTCACCCTCCCCAATACCACCCTCCGCATTACCTTCTCCTCCTTCTTTTTCAAATGAACAAATTGCTGAACTAAATGATTTACGATTAGAAAATCAAAAACTTCAGTCGCAACTTGTTTCCATGACTAACCGTCCTGACCCAGACCGTGCACTACTTGATCAAAAGATAAGAGATTTGAACCAAAAAAATATGTCTGCCCAAATTCAACTTGATCAAGAACGTACGCAAGTCGCTAATTTAACGAAGGAACTTGCCGATGCACGAAAGATTAAGCAGGAGGTTTTGGATCGCGGGCGTTCTTCGGCAATGAAGGTTGAGCTTCTAAACGATGAACTGTCAAGTGCCCGAAATCGTATGCAGTCATTGGAGAAAGCACTGATTGGTGCCCGTGAAGCAATTCGCATCTTACGGAGGGGAGGGGATTCTTCCAGCACGATAGCCGTTTCTATGCCTCGAGATCAGAATATCGGTAATAAAATTCCTGTAAATTCAACATTGAATCCAGTATCGAGCCTACCACTCAGTTCAGGAAATGTCCCCCAATCATCCCCCCCAATCAATCAATCGCAACGCCCGGTTACTTTACCAAGGGCGTCTACTGGAGGGGTTCAGAATATTCCTGAAGGTGCTGCGACCTTAAGTTTGAGTGTGAATGTACAGTTTTTGAATAACCGTAACCGTCCGGCTGGTTTTACCGAATTTTTTCTTGTAGAAAGGGATCTAGATCAGATCATGGCAGATGCGAGAATAAGAATACCTGCCAATGAAGGTATTGGTTCATACGCTGAATATTGGGCACGTTCAGTGCAACGTGGTTATCGATTCCCTGGAGCTGCCGCCTCTATCCGAAATGCTCTTGCAAACCAGAGTTTATTACGGATCAAGACCAATTCCTTAGGAGAGGCAAATATTGAAAAAGTGAAAGCTGGTAGCTATTTTCTGGTTGGTGCATCAACACTTGGCCAAGTGGGAGTGGTATGGTCTAAAGGGATCGAGCTAGGTAACGGTCAAAATCAAGTAGCTTTAGATTTGAGAGATGCTGCCTGGGCTGAGTAGATTATTTTAGGTTATTCTTTGAATTGCTTTAAAATCCTAAGATATCTGGCAGATTCTAAATCACCCAATTTTTTCCCTTTTTCAAAATAGGTCGTTGCATTTTTGTAGTCGATCGTAACCCCTTGCCCTAAAAAATATAGAATACCTAGATACCTAATGGCTTCTGGATTGTTCCCAGCCGCTGCTTTTTCAAAATAGAATTTAGCGTCTATAAATTTACTTTGTTTGTAGTTATCTAGGCCGAGATTCAGGAGGGGGAGGCTCGGATCGTTGGGGGTATCAAAAATAGTGAGATCAATTAATTCCTCTTCAGGCAAAACTTCTTCTTGGATCACTTTGGAGACGCCAATGTCGGAGGATGGAGTAGTTTGATTGCTGTCATGTAAATTTCTTGATATGGATTTTGAGACATTCTGTTGTAAACTTGATTGACTATTAGGAACTTGATATGAAACAGGAGCCAAATCTGTCCTGGCTAATAAGTTTTCATACCTACGGAGTTGTAACGCAGCATCCGCCGAACCTTTTTGAGAACTTCTTCTTAGCCATTGGATCGCAAGAGGGAGATTTTTTGAAATACCATCGCCTTGGGCTAATTTCATTCCTAGAACAAGCTGAGCCATTGCTAACTCCCTGCTAGCCGCTGCGTGAATCCACCTCATTGCAATTTCATCATTCATCGGTAAGCCATCCCCTACAGCATAGGCCATACCTAGATAAAACATTCCTAAGGGTAATTTGGCTTTAGATGCTTTGGAACACCAGTTAATTGCAAGAGAGGAATTCTTAGCAGTACCAATCCCGGTGAAATAGATCATACCGAGGGTTGCCTGTGCTGTTGAAAAGCCAGCTGTTGCTGATTCTTCGAGATGACGTAGAGCCTTCGGTATATTGGAAGGAGGGTTATCAATCTCCATCATTCCTAAACAATAGAGGGCTAAGGGGTCATTTTGGCCGCCAAGTTTCCTGAGATTTGTGTGAAGGTAGGCTTCGTCGTAGAGAAATCTGCCTTTTGGAATGTTGCCTTTCTCCAACTCCAATGCCGCTAATGTGGCAAGCCCCAGTGCCCCTTTTTTCTCAGCAGACATTCTCGCCCATCGGTTGGCTTCTTCAAGGTCAATGGAAAGCCCTCTCTCCCCATGTTTATGGTACAGGGCTAAAACACCTTGGTAATAAGCATCGCCATCAAAAGCTTTCTCCTGAATTGATGCTAATGTTTCCTTCAAGGGATTGACTGCGAATGATTGAGAGTGCAGCAGTGAGAAGACGCAAATCGTAATCGCCAAAAAAAGCCACGATTTGTTTTGATAAAATTTGTACTTGGGCGAGTATATTTTCAAAGCAAAGTTCTATTATTCTATGAGAAGAAAATACTAAGCAAGTTAAAATATTAGATCGACTTTAAAAGAATAAGAAATTTGTAATATTTTCAATGTTCAAAGTTTGTCCAAAATGTGATTTCGAATGGCACCAAAGGGATGGAAGTTGCTGCCCTGCTTGTCATCGTAGCTTAAAAGAAAACCCTTCTGATGAGAGTAAGAGAAGAGATTTGCACTTCAATGGCGAACCTCAGAATAATAAGCTTTGGGTACAAGCCTTAGCGATCATTACTCTCGTCGTGCTGATTGTTTTGTGGGTTTCTGCGTAGAGAACAATTAATTGCTGGAATGATCAATATCGTTTTTTTGCTCAGGCAAGAATGGAGATTCGAATGCTTCTTGAAAATTATAACCGCCATCAAAATCTTCGAGTGAGTCATTATCCGTTCGCCCGAGAATACCAAATTCAACAAGATTAAAGACTATATTGCCGAAATCTCTGCATTTTTGAATATTCCAATGATTCATCAGGGGTAGGGTCATTGGACCAAATCGATCTAATGCAAAATCCCTAATTCCTTCGAGCAACTCATCTCCAGAGACATGTCCTTTATTTTTCCTAGAGTTTTTGTCTAAAGATTTTAAGGTATGATCTAGAGCCTCGCGAATGAAAAAATATGCACCTTTGGCATATCTTCCGTCTTTTTGGTGGATTTCTTTAACTACTTCGGGAAAATTCTTGTCGCTCATAAAAGGTTAGGGTACACAACAAGTACTAAGATTTTTATTTTTTCGATCAAACATCAAATGCAATGAAAGTGAATTATTCGATAGCTAAAGGAAGGGCTTCTCCGCATTGCATAACCTGGATTAACCGAAAAAAAAGATACCGAAAATATTTTCGAAGCAGACTAGATGCTCTTCGTTTCCGTAACCAAAAAGAACAAGAATTGGGTGTTCCCCAAAGAGAGGGGATCGAAAACGAACTTCTCTTTTGGTTATTGGGAGAGATGAATGACAAGTTGCAAATAATGGATGAACGTATCTGTAAAATAGAATTCTCCATTCTTGAACAGGAAAAGTCGCTCAATGACCTGAGGAAACCCCCCGCTCCCAAAATTCTTCGCGTTGCGGAAGCTGCCAAGGTTTTGCGAGTGTCGAGTCGAAAGCTTTATTATCTCCTCGATAAAGGAGTTTTTAAAAGATACAAACTTCCTCATACTCGAACCACATTTATAAAACTGGATGAAGTTGAAAAAGCACTTGGTACTGAAAATATCGAAGATCTACTTAGCTGAAATTTAGTTTTGCCACAAGAACAAGTAAACATATAACAAATTCTATGAGTTCAAAATTTCCAAGTGGAGTAATTACGGGCGATGGCGTACAAGCCATTTTTAATGATGCACAGGAGCATGAGTATGCTTTACCAGCAGTTAATGTCGTCGGAACAAATTCCGTTAATGCGGTTCTTGAAACAGCAGCTGCAGTTAATTCACCGGTTATGGTTCAGTTTTCAAACGGGGGAGGCAGTTTTTATGCGGGTAAATCCTTAGACAATACTGATCAAAAGTCCGCCATTGCAGGTTCTGTCTCAGGTGCTATGCATGTTCATCAAATGGCAGAAGCTTATGGAGTGCCGGTTATTCTCCACACTGACCATGCTGCCCGAAAACTCCTTCCATGGATTGATGGTTTACTTGATGCGGGAGAAAAATTTTATGAGCGTGAGGGAAAACCTTTGTACAGTTCGCATATGCTTGATTTATCAGAAGAACCCATTGAAGATAATTTGTCCAAGTCAAAAGAGTATTTTGAACGGATGAATAAGATTGGTATGACCATCGAGATTGAACTCGGAGTAACAGGTGGCGAAGAGGATGGTGTCGATAATACTGATATTGATAGTTCAAGATTATACACTCAACCTGTAGAGGTTAACCAAGCCTATGAGACTTTGATTGAGGTGAGTCCCCGTTTCACAGTGGCAGCAGCTTTTGGAAATGTTCATGGCGTGTATAAACCTGGGAATGTAGAGTTAACTCCTAAGATTTTGCTAAATTCACAGGAATTTTTAAAGGAGAAACACGGACTGTCTGATAAGCCTATACACTTTGTTTTTCATGGAGGTTCGGGTTCATCTCGAGAGCAAATAAGGGAGGCCATAGGATATGGTGTGGTGAAAATGAACTTAGACACAGATATGCAGTGGGCTTATTGGGACGGTGTGCACGAATACTATAAAGCCAAAAAGGACTTCTTACAATCTCAGCTTGGTAACCCCGAGGGAGACGATAAACCAAATAAGAAATTTTATGATCCCCGTGCTT
>ERZ802830.3176-NODE-3176-length-14209-cov-9.34944_pt1 | contig 14209 bp, 20 predicted proteins | sample MGYA00345654_ERZ802830 | MGnify/ENA primary metagenome ERZ802830 (study PRJEB30503, sample SAMEA104212375) | marine metagenome | biome: Westerlies Biome; feature: [SRF] surface water layer (ENVO:00010504) within the epipelagic zone...; material: water... | reverse complement strand
GTTTGTAAATTTGTGTGCAATAATGATGTTGATAGCAATTTGCAGAATTATTATATTAGTACAGATTCGTTGGAGTTTCTTAAAAATAATGATGAAGAAATTGATATGGATTATATTGGTTTCACAGATTCTTTGCATCATCATATAAGTCGTGTTTTTGATATTCTCGGTTTTGATAAAAATGCTATTTCTCAGCAAAAAGTTAATACCATGAAGTATCCTCATTATTCTACTTTTTATAGTGATTATACAAAGGATGTTGTCCGAGATTATTTCTCTCAGGAAATAGATTATTTTGATCTAAAATTTACTACCCAATGATTCACTCAAAAGAAATAAATGCTTGCTTTCGCAACCATTTGATTTCTTCTTCTTTCATCATCTAAAATAGCCTCGTTTTTTGCCCCACGAATTACCCATAAAAGGGAATCAACTATAGCCTGACAAATTGCCCGAATTTTTGCGGAAATAATGTATAATGATAATAAGGGTAATAGTAATAGCTTTCATACAAGTAGATATAATACGCATAACGCATATAAGCATGATATAGGTAATAATACGAGTATAGGTAATAGAGGTAATATAAAGAAAATAGTAAGAACGTCGTCTAACCTGTCTATAAATGCTATAATGCGTATAACATCAGTTAGTTGCCCTCCACACATCAACTAACGATAATTGATGTTGCTGATGATAATTGATGATAATATATGTTAGTTGATAATAGACAAATATAGACTTCATATAGGTAGGGCTATATGTCCATAAAAATACCTTTGTTACCTATTAGCATATATTACCTTGTATTATAGGTGTCAAATGCTTTCTAGGTGTCAAGGTGCTTGTATTGATATGCTTATATGTTTATTTATGTATAATATAATAGCTTTACTGCTTATGGGAAATGATAGTATGGAACGCCCTAAAAACAATATAGGGGTGTCTCGGATGCCCTCTACTTTTTTACTATAGCCAACCATAACAAAAAAGCACCGCTCTGTCAAGCATTTTCGCACACACTCCACCATCTATTAATTAAACTAATGATAATACCTTTAATGCCCACTAGCAGAGCCTGTAATATTTTGGCCAGCACCTAGAAAAAATAAAACGTAATTAACAATAGCCCCTATAATGCTGAGTAATAGCAACTTAGCAAAGCCCTATAAATTATTTTTTCTAGGTGCTGGGTGAAATAGGGACTATTGCCTATTACTATTACTATGTATGCGTATATTACTATTACCTATACTACTACCTTTACTATTACCTATATTATGAGTTGACTTTTCGCAAAAAATTTGGTACAATCATGGGATTGTGGGAGGGGGCAAAGCTAGACCCAAAATAGACTTCATTTTTTTGGGGAAATTTATATTTATAAGAATGGACAATTATGATAATGCAATGCAATATATTAACGAACAAGAAACTACTGATATATCGTATGTTAAAGTGGGTGATAATAACAAGAATCTGATTGTAAGTTTTGCGGGGAATGAGAAAACTTATTTTCAAAGAAAAACTTCACTACTTGAACTTAGAGAAAAAAGAAACGACTTTGATGTATTGTATTTACGAAATAGAGGAAAATGGTATCTTGGTGGATTAAAAGGAATTGGAAAAAATATTAATCATACAATAGCATTTCTAAAAAAAGAATTTGCGAAATACGATAAAGTAATTTGTGTAGGAAATAGTGCAGGAGGTTACGCAAGTTTATTATTCGGAAGTTTATTAAATGTAAATTGTGTAATTACAATCAATGCTCAAACAGATTTACAATACTGCGTTGATAATTTACCCGATGATCTCCTCGGAAAACAAATTCTAATTAAACGAGCAAAAGAGTGTCCTGCTACTTGGAGCAAATACAACAAGATTTCAAATGTATTAAACAACAATGTATCATACATTGTATATTACAAAGGAGATGAAAATGCTGGTACAGATAACGATTTAGTTTTACACGGAGATTATCATTACGAGCAAATCAAATCTTTTCCGAGTGTAAGTAAATTCAATTCAATTGATGATGTCATTCCATTAATAGAAAAATTCCTCGAAGAAACTTCTTGACATTATACCCTTGACTTATGCACATATCAATTATATAATATATATAATAATTATAACATATGACAAACTTAGCAATAGCAATAACTCTCGCACTACTAATGCTCATTATATACGATGGTTATGCATCTCGGAATAAATAAATGACTGAATGGCACATAGTAGCAATGATTCTGATTTTCACCGGATGCATTTGGGTGTGGGTTGAATTAACGAAAAACAAGTAAAGTTTTTATAAAAAGACTATACATATTCATTCTAATTTGGTAGAGTGTATGTATAGTGAGGAAAGCTCTGCTTTGAATGGGTTGAAAAACTTCTAGGGGCAACTTCCTCATTTTTTTGTGCGTTTTTATAATAATGATCTTGACAAATTATAAAAACAACGTTACACTCTAAGGAGTGGGAGGGAGGGTTACCCACAAATAACTTCGAATTTTCAAAAACAGAGCAGGACATCCGAAAAAAAGATTTCGCCCCCTCCCTATGTACAACCCCTTATATGTTCATATAAAATTGCTTCTGGGTTGAACGCTGGTGAATTGTTTATTTTTTCGATGCTAATATTGATTCTGGAACGCCATACTGCATATTCAAAATGCTGTGACTGGGCTTTTTTTACAGGAGCACGATCTTTGGAGCACACTAAATAAAGATGTTGACTAACATACAATTATATTATAATATAGAAGGTATGATTAAAACAATAGAAAATGCATTAAAGGATTTGGCGGATATGCAATTGAATTTGGAAAGTGATGTTGCAAGAACTTGGATTGCTGAGAAAGTAGCAGTTGCTATAAAAGAACAACAAGATATTACCAAGGTTCTTACACAGATTGTGCCGGAACAAAATATTGATGATGTTATTACAACTGCTATGCAAAACAACGGATACACAAAAGGTGATAGTGGATATGATATGCGAGCAGGTAAAAGAGATATTACGTTTCATACCGCAGATGATCATAAATTTGAAGTAACTTTCCGTAGAATATGGCCGGATGATTGAGATGTTTGTATATGGTATGCTCGTATTACTTGGTGTATGCGTTTTATTAGAAGTTAGAAAATGAAGATAATATTGCCAGACTATTCCGACCCAATATTTTATATAGGACTGATATTAGTAGCAATATATGCGTACCTCGGAGGTAAATGGTTGCAACGGAGATATGATGACAACAAGAAAAAAGTGGATGAAGAAGCTGAAAAAGACCTTGATAAGTATCTGGATGATTTAGATTGAAAAAATATAAAGTGTTGATAATACGCAACTTACGAAAAAAACGTGAATCCTAAAAAAAAATTAAAAACCTATAATGTAACTTATAGACCCGATGAAAGTAATCGTTACAAAACCGAAACTATAACTTATCAAGCAAATGATATGAAAGAAGCAGAAGCATTATTTCATGCAGAGCATCCGGAATATAAAAGCAACAAAACGAGATATCTTGAAATTCACTCTCCTTTAAGCAATTATGAAGTAGACCGTGATAATGAAAAAATTGCGGAAACCCCAACAGATAATAATAATACAACTACTACCACTAGTACTACAACAACCACTATACCCACAATGAAAAAATTCAATATACTAAACACCTTTAAATTAGTTAATGAGTACGTATATCATATAACAATGCTTATAGTAGGCCTAATACCTTTACTACTACTAGGAGTCGTACTGTTTGGTGACAACTTCTTTTTAGGCAACATCGTAGTATTCAATATACAAAACATATTAGATAGCATGGGAGGCTTTGTTGGCATCATAACACTTATACTAATAGTAACGGTGTTCCACAAATTCTATAAGAAAAACTAATAACTTGTTATAAAAACTACTTTTTATAATATTTATAGGTATGCGTAACTTCGTAACACCTATTCAAAAGCCGTTAGTGTCGGATAAAACACTAAAACGAACTAAAAAGACAATCATCGTTGCATCAATAGTCGCAATAGGGCTATTGTGCAGTGGGTAATTTTGCGGAAATAGCAATCAATATCATTGTGTATGTACTTGGTATTGTAATATTAAGTTATATAATTGACTTTATTGGTAGTAGTATGTGTCCTTAATAGAATACAACAAAAATAAAAAGACATATACCCATTAGTGTAACTACTAATGTAAGTGGTTAACTTTTTTTTGTAACCCAAGGGCGAAAGTGCCCGATTTAGGTGGGCCACCTCTACTCTCGTGTTGATGCCCGTTTTTTTGCTGAGAAATTACTATACCGTTTTTGGACACCGAAATGAAACTTTTTTTGGGGAAAATCCAATTTTTAAAAAATGATAATTTTTTTCTTGGGGAAATTACTAATAAAAAACCTACTTTTAGTGGATATTTATTGAGAATATGAAAAAACTGAATGGAAATCTGTATTTTGAACGTGACGATGTAGGAAAATACTACAAATCTGCGTGTCTTTCACTCATAGATCCATCTATACTTGATAAACAAAGCAAAAATACATTCAATTTTGATACAAATATGTTGTATGTACTACCCGAAGATGAGTTAGATACCATAAAAGAGGGAATAAAAAAGTTAAATAACACAATTAGTTGGGAATTAACTTCAGAATCTGCGATTAAACTTCATTCTGTTGAAGAATGTTATCTTAGTCTCAGAACACCAGCATCAAACAAGGTTTCATATAAAGAGTATCATCAAACATCTCTCAAGAATACAACAACTGATATAATGACATATTACGAGAATTGGTTGCTTGATGTAGGAAACGACATAATGTTCTTCTTTTTTACCCGATGAAATGAAAAAATTAAATGGAAAACTGTATTTTGAATCAAAAGATGTAATTTATATCATAGATTCTATATTGGGTACTCTCGGAGATAGAAAATTCGTATCTGTTCAAACTTCAGCAGACCGTATAATAATAGAAAAAGCAATTAAGAACTATAAACAAGAAATTTTATTTACACTTGAATCTGAGAATGCAATAAAATTTGATTTTATTGAAACTATATACACTCAGTTGATGCATCCAGCAACCAACATATTAAGTCCTGATATTTACAATCAACTTCCTTATCATGATATTACAAGTGCCGATATGAGAAAATGTGAAAATTGGTTTTACAATTATGGTTTATCTTTAGCAATTGCAGAGTTTGAAAAAAAGTAATATTTTTTCAATCTATTTATATATTTATATACTAAAGGAATAATTAAGGGGAAAAACTATGTTAAACTTACTTGGATTGGGAAAAAGCAACCGTAAAGGTGTCAAAGTGACAATTGAATATTGTCCTAAGAGTGTTACCTTGCCATATAAGGTTAAGAAACTTATCAATCAAGCATCTCTTAGTGTTCCAACTAACAAAAAAGATTCATTTGGGTTTACAGATAAGAAAATACGAGTAGGTGAATTTCTTAATGAAACTCAGCTGGAAATTCTCATTGATCAAAGCAAAGAAGCTAATGCCGAAATTGATGAAATAGAAATTATCGAATCTTCTTCACTTTCTAGTGATCTTTTGTTAGACTAATAGAATGAATAAAAAAATTTATTTAATTAAGTATATAGGTAATCATCCTGTTGCTAGTGTATCACCTGATCGTACATTTGAAATTGCGGAAATGGAAAATGCAGTTGTAGTGAACGTTAACAAACAAGCAAAAAAAGAATACGGAGAAGGACCTCAGATAAGTGTTAGTGTAGGTGATCGGTTATCAAGAGAACAAGCAATACAAATAGCAGATACTTACGAAACTACATTAGTTCCTATAAATGATATAGAACAACCTGATGTTGGTAATCAAATGTTGCTTGACTAATTTTTGGGGAATTCATATAATACCTACTTATGAAAGAACCAATAGTACATTTCAAACGTTACATATCTACTCATCCTTCAGCTATGCTAAGTGGCAACAAGTATTTTGAAATTCTTAAAATAGAAGGTGCTGTATTCTTTGAAGTAACTAAAGAAGAAGGATCTAAAGCTACACAATATGTAAGTGTAGGTGATCGTCTTACAATGGATCAAGCATATCAAGTATCTATTGATGCTCATGTTATTGTAGATCCTGTGTATCCTAACTGAGTTGTATACATCAATTTTTTTGGGGAATATTTACCCAACCTACATAATAATTCTAAATTATAAAAAGATTATAAAAATAAAGGTTGACGTCTCAAGGGTATTATGGTAAAGTAATATCATAATGAGAAATACGAGAGAGAACAAAATTGATTTTTTTCTAAGAACTATAATATAACTATAATAAATCGTAAACCTTATTCAGCTTCTAATAATCAACTAACATATATTACATCAACTAACATCTATTATGCAACTTAAGACAGCTCCTAACGTAGTAAGCAATACATTAAACAATACTACTCAATATTCAATCAAAGCATCAGCAAAAGCATTTAAGATATTAAGTGATGGTTTATATAGTGACAAAATAGCTGCTCCTATACGAGAACTTGCTACTAACGCATATGATGCTCATGTAGCCAATAACAATACTCATACCCCATTTGATGTACACCTGCCATCTGTAGCAGAGCCTTGGTTTGCTATTAGGGACTATGGCATCGGAATGAGCAAGCACGAATTGCAAACTACGTATACTACTTACTTTGATAGCAACAAAACTCATAGCAACGACTTTGTGGGCTGCATGGGATTAGGAAGTAAAACTCCTTTTACTCTTAGTGATGCGTTTACGGTTACTAGTGTGAAGGATAACAAGAAGACTACGGTTATCAACTATCTTGATGAAGATGTCCCAAATTTTTCTATCATCTCTGAAGAGAATACCGATGAAGCATCTGGTACCGAAATCAAGTTTACTCCTACTGAAGCACATACTTACGATAAACTTCGTGAGTCTGCTCAACGCATTCTCGGTTACTTTGATGTAACTCCTAATCTTACTATCGGATCAACTACTGAACAAGTTAAAGTTCCTAATAAGATGCTTGAAGGAAAAGATTGGTATTATGTAGATTCACAACTTACTTATTCTGATTCTATTATTCTTATGGGTAATGTTGCTTATCCATTCAATTTCTCTGATGTTTCCGATGACTTTGAAAAAAAGCACGGATGGAGTGAAACTTACGAATATCGTAGACTGGTTAGTAATTTGGTATTTCGTGTTCCTATCGGAAATCTAGATGTTACTGCAAGTCGTGAAGAAATCGGTTGGACTAGTGAAGGTCGTGAGTATATGGTTAATTTCGTTGAACGTGTTTACAACGAAATTAAGGATATAATGAACGAGCAATTAAATAATTGCAAAAACTTTTGGGATGCTCGTATTCTTTTTAATAGTATGGTTGGTTACAACGAAGAATACTACGGTGACATTGATCGTGAAAGCAACGGAAGCATTGGACACTTCAAGTGGACTGAACAACTTTCTTGGAACGGAATGGATGTATCTGAACGATACGGTGATGTTTCCAAGAATCCTAATCTTCAAAAAATGGACTATCGTTTGTTTTGGTTAGGTTATGCAAAACGCAATCGGTATCGTGGTGGTGATAAAGTAAATCGTAGAAGTGATGTGAATGGTATTATTCCTTTTGATGTTGATGTAGAGTTTTTTCAAAATGATCTTCCGACTGGAAGTGTTAGTCGTGTAAATCATTATGTTCGTGAGAACAATCAAAAAGTAGTTCTTGTATTCAACGAGTTTACCAACAAAGAACGCAAGTATCTGAAACTCATTGGTTATCCTTCTAAAATTCGCAAAACTTCTGAATTGGAGAAACCTACGGTTAATCGTACTACATCCACCAAAACCAAAGGAACAATTCTTGCTTGCAAGAGGATTGATGATTGTACATGGAACCCTGCGTGTAATTTCTCATCTGATGAAGAACTTGTATTAAACTCCAAGAAAACCATTTACTATGTTCCTATTCGTAATTGGAGAATTATTCACGATGATAGTGAATATCACAATCCTCGTCATCTTGAGCAACTTCTGAAACGAGTTCTTGGAAAAGACGAAGTAGATATATACGGAATCAAGATTGGTCAAACCAAGAAACTTTCCAAGTACGAAAACTTCAAGAATGTGTTTGATGTAATTTCCGAGTACATTGTTTCTTCGTTTGAAAACAAAACGGGTTCTCTTTATGAAAGTGTTACCGCAAGAAAGTTTGATCACTTCAAAACTGAGCATTCTTACAAAACGGTACTTAATATCATTGACAATCGTGTTTTCAAAAGAGTTTGCATTCTTCTTAAAGATTCTGGTAACGATGAATTAGTAAAAGAACTTTTCAAGATTCGTAGAATTATATCTATTAATCGTGATGCTTCCAAGAATATATCTGAAGAAGATAACGGATTTGCCAATGACTTTTCAAACTTTGCAAGATACACTCGTAGTTTCAATGATAATAGTCTTACTTCATACTTTGCTTGTAAAGTATCATACGAACTCAAGAACATCTATAAGATGCTTTCTAAAGAGTATCCTATGGTAAGGTATATGGGAAATGCTTTAGAGGGTTCTGGTAACTATGCCAATGCAATGAATAATCTTGTAGAATACATGGAATTGATAAATTCCAACAAGCAATAATATCAATGGATACTAACAAGTCGAGGGAAAGTATTTATTGATTTCGCATGAAATTAAAAAAAAGTTGACGAGAGACGATTTATTGGGTATTATTATAATATTAAATTTAACATCTAACAAATATATATACATTATGAAAGCATCACAACATTGGAAACATAGATTAAAGAAAAAGTTTGGTATGGGAAAACAATCTACCCGTGCAAAGAAATACAAATACCCACAAGTAGAATCAACCAAGAAAATTGACAATCCACACCAAGGAGATACATGAGCAAAAAAGCAAGAACCAATTTACCCGACAAAGAAAAGCATCCAAGACTATATACCATCGCAAAAAAATCCGGTCGAAGTTCCGGTCCTTTGGTAAAGGGAATTTATGGAACAATGGTTACACCTAAAATGAACCGAGCTCAAGTCGCAAATAAAAACAAAGCAAGAAAAAAACAAGGCCTTGCTCCTCTTGGAGAAGATGGTCAACCACAATCTTAAAAGGAAATAATTATGCAAAGTATCATCACCGACTCAACTATCACTTTAATTGCCGAAACTGGTCCATCCGTTATTGGCAAGTCTCATCCTAATTTCTATAAAATCAAGAAGGCGTTACTCGCAAAAAATTTCCTCGAAGTTGAGGAAATGCTTGATGTCAAAAATGGATATAAAGAATTTTCTAATGGATTGATTGCTGTTGACGGTGATAATCTTATTTACAACGGAACAATTGTTCATAATGTTCTTACTCAACGTATCGTACAAATGATCCACAACGGAGATGAAGCAACTCCTATGTTGAACTTCCTTGTTAATCTTATGGATAATCCCTCTGAAGGTAGCATAGATCAACTTTATACCTTCTTGGAGCATGAGAACCTTCCTATCACCGAAGACGGTTGTTTTCTTGCTTACAAAGCAATTAATCGTGATTACACCGACAAGTATTCTGGAACCATTTCCAATAAGGTTGGTGAGAAGGTTAAAATGCCTTATGAAGAAGTAACTGCTGATCCAACAAAACATTGTTCAAGTGGTCTTCATTGTGGTAGCATTGAGTATGTTCGTTGTTATGGAAATTTCCAAACCGGGGAAAATAATGAGCATACGGGTGATCGTCTTGTTACTGTTAAAGTAAATCCAAGTGCGGTTGTTAGTGTACCTGAAGATAGTGATCGTCAAAAAGTTCGTGTATATCGTTATGTTGTCCACGGAGAAATTGAGAATCCTTATGATTTAGTTCCTAAGTACGAAGCACCTGTATATTACGATGATGAAGGTAATGAATATGATGATGAAGACTATGATGATTTTGAATCTTGGGATGAAGATGAATGGACACCGGTTGATGCTGGTCCAGATGATTCTAATCTTTACTCGGAACGTGGAGTAGAAGGTGAACCGGGTAATCCCATAGAAGGTCTTATTGACTTTGATGATGTTAATCGTAAAGAATCAATTATTGCGGGATGCATTCGTCAAAGCACCGACAATCCCTTGAAAAAAAATTCTTTCGATACCGATACTTCGGATGAACGACATGATCCATATGATATTGATGGTAATATTGATGTAGATATGATCAATGCGATGTACAATAATACCGATTATGCAAGCGGACAACCTTCCGAAAAAAATTCGTTCGACTCCGTCGAAAAGACAAATGAATCGGAAAGTTTTACTTACGATTGGCACGGAGTAGCAAATACTGATTGGGATGTTGTTCATACAATTAAAAACGATTACACACGTGAAGATTTACATCCCAAGGCACGTGAAATTTTTGATTACTACGAAAGCAAGTACGGGTCATCTGATCTTGATTGTACCGTAATTGATAGTATTAAAGGTGATTTAAAGGATGCTGGTTTCAATCAATGTGGATTTCCTCTTGAAGAATCAAAGGATCAAAAAAATTTCCTCGATGAAATGTTCCAAGATGCATCTTGTTATGCAAAAAATAATACCGAAAAAAATTCCTTCGACTCTAACGAGTCGGATAAATCGGAACTACCCGATCCTCCAAGTGAAATTATATTGGACTCGGATAACGACTCTAACGAAGAAAGTGTTGTGAAAGTGGAAACACCTAATAATATTATTCTTCCTGACAATAACTAATATATACATAAATATATGAAAAAGTATAATAACTATAATAACGATCCTGAAACCGAAGTTTTTGTGGTCACACGTGATAGACGCCGAACTTCCGATAGGAATTTCACTAATGAAAATGATGCTAAAATTGAAGCACAATATTGGATTGGTATTTGCAAAAACTACGATCCCTCATCCAAAGTGTCAATTGTTAAAACCAACAAACCTAGAAAGATTAGATAATTATGTATAACTGGGAATTTGATACTATCAACGCAACCAAAAAGGTTGTACCTGGAAAAAAGTCTACTAAGAAAACTGTAAAAAATGCAACCGAGGGTACAATGGACACGGTTGAAGGTGAGGATAACATCATATACTTTTACAGTAGTGTCACACAAAAAGAGAATTTCAAATTAAACAAAGAAATTTCATCTATTGGAAGACAAATGGAGATGGTTGCAGTTAAACTAGGCATGGAAACTCCTCCACCACTTCATTTGAGAATTAATAGTTATGGTGGAAGTGTATTCGCTGCGTTTGGTAGTATTGACTATATTATGAAGTCAAAGACTCCCGTATACACCTACATTGATGGATGCGCTGCAAGTGCAGGTACAATCATGAGTGTGTGTGGTGCAAAACGATTTATGGGTGAAAACGCATATATGCTAGTGCATCAACTTAGTTCAGGTAGTTGGGGTAAGTTTACTGAACTTCAAGATGATATGAAGAACAACGAGAACCTAATGAAACGCATTAAAGAAATTTATAATGCGAAAACAAAGATTCCCAAAACTAAAATGGATGACTTGTTAAAACATGATTTATGGTGGGATGCCAAAACTTGTTTAAAATATGGTCTTGTTGATGAAATTCTAACTTAATTTATATTATGTCACGCAAAAATAATCCTGATATCATGGAGATGGAAGGAATCGTTAAGAAACTTCTTCCAGGAACAATGTTTGATGTTGAATTGAATCAAGGTGACAATAAAACTATGCTACTTTGTTCTCTTGCGGGAAAACTTAAACAACACTTTATTAAGTTAACCGTTGGAGACAGAGTTACCATAGAAATTAGCAAATACGATATGTCCAAAGGACGTATTACATATCGTTTAAAACCACAAAGAACCTACGATGCAAATAAAGCATCAGTACCATTTAAAGGTGGTGGGGTAGGAAAACGAAAAAAATAAATTTATACACTTTTTTTGTATAATTGTAATATACTTTTTTGTTCTTCTGTTATTTCCGTAGGAAAGTTGGGATTTAAAATTAAAAACATATCTCCTTTTCTATGTGAGCTCATATTAGGAACTCCGTAGTCTTTTACTTTTAGGATTTGATCTGGTTTAGACATTTTCGGAATTTTTACTTTTACATTTCCATACAAAGATTCTATTTCAAGTTCTGTACCAAGTAGTAGATCGTAAAAGTTAATATCAAGTTTTCGGATAACATCGTCTCCATCACGATCATATAATTCATCGTTTAGCACATGAATAAAAACATATAAATCTCCATATCCTGCTTTATCGTAATTTCCAAGACCCGAAACACGAAGTTTTATACCACTATGAGAACCAACTGGAATTTTTACAGTTGCGTTGGCTTTACGAGTAGTTACACCCGAACCCCTGCACGTGTTACACGGATTTTTAATCATAGTTCCGGTACCTGAGCATTGACCACATTCTTGTTCTATTTGCATAATGCCCATGTTTCTATACAACACTCCACGACCACCACAATGAGTACATGACGTATGAGATGATTGGGAAGTGGTTCCCGAACCCTCACATGAAGTACAACGGTCGTTGCGTGTATATGATAAGTTAATAGATTTTTCTTTTATTATATCTTTTAATTTAACTTCGACATCTAATTTAAGATTACTTCCTACTATGTTTTTACGTGACTTCTTTCCACTTTCCCTCGTAAAAAATCCATTGAACCCACCTTGACCAGAACCCTGACCCCTACCTTGGTTAAAAAAGGAATCAAACATATCAAACGGATCACGACCTCCTTGGAATCCTCCTGCACCCGGACCTTGTTGAAACGCATTGTGACCGAACTGATCATACTGAGCCTTTTTGTTTTCATCTGATAAAACTTCGTATGCCTCGGATATCTTTTTAAATTGCTCCTCGGCAGCGGCATCTCCTTTGTTTTTATCGGGATGCCATTTTATTGCTAATTTTCGGTAAGCTTTTTTAATTTCATCCGTGGATGCCGTTTTAGATACACTTAATGTGGTATAGTAATCTTCGTTCATAGATATATAAATATATACCTGTTTAAATTATATGATTATTTGACTAAAAGCAAGTATATTGATATATTTATATAAGTGAATAAAATAATAGCAAAAGCATTTAATAAAAAAATGTATAAAGCCGAGATATACATATCAGACGATAATTTTACTGCTGAATATTATTCTGATTCATTATCAATGTCTCTTAAATGGGTTATAGCAGGATTAACCGAAAGTTATTCTACAAGTACAAACACCAAATCTATGACCCGTGGAGTGTATGGAACTATATCAAAGTATACATTATTACATATATCTGATGGAAAGTTAAAAATTGGAGAATATAAATATCCAAAAACAATTGATTACTTATTCATGACCGATGCAATGGTTTATGTTCCAGATTCCATTGTGAAACAAATAAAATCAGAGGATATTCCTGCTGAAATCTTTAAATGATTCCATGAGCAATCGCTGCGTGAGCAACTCGTAGAAATCCACCCACATTAGCACCAAGAGTGTAATCACCTTCTGTTCCGTACTTTCTTGCATTACATAAACAAGATGCATGAATTTGTTTCATTATGTCTCTTAGTTTATTATCTACCTGTGGCATACTCCACTTTTCCCATCCTGCATTCTGACGCATCTCTAATGCCGATACTGCTACTCCTCCTGCGTTTACTGCTTTACTTGGAGCAACTACCACCAATTTGTCGTTAAAGAGTTTTATTGCTTCTTCTGTACAAGGCATATTAGCTGCTTCTGCTATAAACTTACAATCGTTATCGATTAGCATTTCCGCATCTTTTTCTGTGATTTCGTTTTGGATGGCACTTGGAATTGCTATATCACAACGAACTTCCCAAGGTTTTTTGCCTTTGATAAAATCTACTCCGAATTTTTCTGCGAAAGGTTTAACAACATCGGCATTGCTTTCACGCAAAGTTTCCATATAAGGAATCATATTCTTCTTGATTCCACTTTTCATATGTATATATCCGTCTGGTCCTGATATAGTAACTACTTTTGCTCCAAGTTCTACTGCTTTTTGTACAACTCCGAATGCTACTTGACCGAAACCACTAACAGTAATGATCTTTCCTTTGATGTTAGTGTGGTGGTTTTTAAGCATTTCTTCTGTGAAATAAATTGTTCCATAACCCGTTGCTTCTTTTC
>ERZ802830.3174-NODE-3174-length-14212-cov-10.6884_pt1 | contig 14212 bp, 14 predicted proteins | sample MGYA00345654_ERZ802830 | MGnify/ENA primary metagenome ERZ802830 (study PRJEB30503, sample SAMEA104212375) | marine metagenome | biome: Westerlies Biome; feature: [SRF] surface water layer (ENVO:00010504) within the epipelagic zone...; material: water... | reverse complement strand
TTCCAAAATTACCCTTACGTCGCAATCACAGATATTTTGCAATTTCACGCAGTTCTATCAAATCGGCGGAACCGCTGTCATCTGTGAGACAATGATCCAGATGATCATGGATAAGCTCACGTTTTGCATTGGTGATGGCTTTCTGGACAGCGTGGAGCTGCTGGGCGATATCAAGGCACGGCTTTTCAAGTTCAAGCATCGTCACAACACTTCGCAGATGGCCTTCAGCCCGTTTCAGCCTATTGATGATCTGCGGATGACTTGTATGTGTATTTGACGTTTCCATCGGCTCTTAATATCCTCCCTATGGGGATAATGCAAGGTAGGATTGATTTGTTGATTGAGCTTGGGATGATCTCCGCGAGACATGGTGTTCTGTCCAATCAAAAAGACAAACATAGGCTCATTGCCATCCTGAAATTCAAAGACGCAGACGCTTGTAAAAATTGCATGGAATTGAGTGAGGCTGCTGATTGGAAACGCGAAATAAACAGAGTTGAACGACTGGAGAGCTATGTGATTGATGCTGAGTTGGATGTCTGAGGCAAACAACTTAATGGTGTCGAGGATGTTTATGACACTCTCAGCCTACACCCTCAGCCTACACTTTCAGCCTACACAATGACACAACATCATCACGCGAGAATTCACCTATTGAAGACATTCCCAACAGCAACAATCGTCAAACCACTTAACGGACTTTTTGAAATTGTGTTTGCGTTTTTTTCACTGGGTATGTCTTTTCACCAGTATGGACCCAGAATGTTATCAAACACGCAGGCGCGGGCGCTACCGGTGCCACCGTCAATTCCGGCAATGGCCGTCAAAGATCGACCGCATTCGGCAAAAGGACAAGATCCCGAATGGTTACGTTGGGTGAGCGGGTCAGCATAAAGACAACGCATGTTGCGACCTCATCGGGCTGCATCAAGCTGCCTTCAGCCAGCGCTTGGTCCATTTTAGCCTTGGGCCAATCGTCCAAAAGTGCCGTCACAACAGGTCCTGGCTGAATGGCACCTACACGCACGCCATGCTTGGACATTTGGCGGCGGATGGTATGGGTAAAGGCCTGCACAGCATGTTTCGAGGCTGTATAAATCGGCTCCCACACAACCGGGATCATGCCGGCAACTGAACTGGTCAGGATAACATCACCGCTGCCCTGTTTGGCCAGATGAGGCAACACCGCGTGAACCGACCGGAAGGCGGCGTTGATGTTCAGGTTCAGCATTTGATCCCAAACGTCAGCATCGGCCTCTAGAACATCACCGCCGACATAAGCCCCGGCATTCGCATGAAACGCGTCAAGTCGTCCAAGCTTGTCGAGGATGTTCGGTAGCATCTGTGCGACGCTCTGCTTATCCATCAGATCGGTGATGATTGGCAACGCGTTTGGTCCGAGATCGGCGCAGGCCTTCTCAAGCGCGGGCACATCACGATCCACAAGCGCAACCTGCGCCCCCTCCTCTATACAGGCCTTCGCACACGCAAGTCCAATCCCCGACGCTGCGCCGGTTATGGCCACCACCTTTCCAGACATTTTTGACATTTCAGTTTCCTCGCAAGTTAGTGTTTAGCAGTTCAGATCAGGCCATATTGCGGCGCTTTCCCCTAAGAAATTGCAGGTGCCCAAGCCAAACGTCCCCCGAAGCAGCCGCGGTTGATGCCAAATCCCCTCATACGCTGGAATATCCTCCTTCGATCATCATCAATGCGCCATTTACCAGGTCAGACGCGGGCGAAGCCAGATACAGCGCCATATCCGCGATCTCGATCGGCTCGCCAAAGCGACCCAGCGGTGTTGACTCAATCATCGGGCCGGATTTCTCGGGCGGGCTCCATATTTCGCGCCCCATCTCGGTCATCACCACAGTGGGGCAGATTGCATTAACCTGAATATTGTGCGGCGCGAGTTCGGTCATCAGGGATTTGGTCAACGCGTTGAGCCCTCCCTTAGACGCAGCATAGGCCGCATGATCAGCCAAGGCGATAACACCCGTTTGCGATGAAATATTGATGATCTTACCCGCTTTCGCGGCGATCATTTGCCCAGCAAGACCCTTGGCCAAAAGGAATGGCGCACGCAGATTGATGGCCATGGTGCGATCCCAGTCGTCGACAGCAAACTTGAGGACAGGCCCGACCAAGGCGACGCCCGCGGAATTCACCAAGATTTCGATCTTTGGCGAGAAAGCGAGCGCGTCAGTCACGAGGCTTTGGCATCCTTGCGTCGTCGCAATATCGGCGACGATCATCTTGCATCCGGTTTCTGCCGCAAGCGCCGCCAACCGGTCATGTGATTGACCGCTTGCAATGACATGCGCACCCGCATCAGTGAATACGCGGACAATTTCTGCGCCTATGCCCGAGGAGGCCCCGGTAACAAGCGCCGTCTTACCTGAAATCGAAAATCTGTCTGTCCAACCCATGCGCTACTCCAAGTTCGTATGATTGGAACGCATGGCCTCGGGCGACACACCGAGGCGGTCTCGAAGGTCCAATACCAAAAGTTCAAGGAACAGGAACATCAAGGCTTCGAAAAGCGAGCCCATGGGCAAGATCGAGCTTCTCTTTGCACCCTGATCTGCGGCCATGGTTTGCGCTGGTAGGTGGATCACCATGTCGGTAGAACGGGGCACGGCACCATCCGGTTCCGCGGTGATGCAAATCACTGCGGCCCCGGCATCTTGCGCTACGCCAACCAGCGCAGCGACGGTTGAAAAGCTGCCCGGTCCGGCACTGACAAACAGTACATCGCCCAGTCCCACAGGCGGCGTTGTCATATCGCCCTGTACATGCGCATCGAGGCCAAGATGATAGAGCCGCATCGTCAATGCCCTCATCATCAATCCTTCGCGTCCAACCCCGTAACATACAACACGCCGGGCCGTGGCAAGCCGTTGCGACAAGTTGGGGAGCTGAGCCAGAACCTCAGGCGCCAGTCCAGGACGCAATTCGTCAAGGACTTGGTCGGCAAGGGTCATGACTGGCCGACCTTTATCTGGATTTTTACATCGCTTGGCCGCGCCTCGACTGCACGATCAAAAGCATCGATGCTATGCTGAAATGCAAAGGTTTCAGAAATGAGCGGTTTGAGATCCACCTTGCCAGAGCCGATCAGCGCAATAGCTCGGTCATACATATTGGCGTAACGGAACACCGTCTCCATACGGATTTCCTTGGATTGGGCCAGCACGATATCAACCGGAACGGGATCAACAGGCATACCCACCCAAACGACGCAGCCTGATGGCGCCACAGCCTCAAGCGCGGTCTGGATCGAAGCGGCTGCTCCGGCGCATTCAATCACCACGTCGGCACCCCAGCCTTCGGTAGCATCTTGCAACGTTTTCGAGACATCATCCTGCGGAACCAGGATGGGTTCGACATTGTCATATTGCGCGGCGACCTGAAGCTTTTGCTCGACAAGATCGGTTATAAAGACCTTGGCGCATCCACCCGCCAGTGCCGCAAGCGCGCACATGACGCCAATCGGCCCGGCACCCGTGACAAGCGCAACATCGCCCGGTTTGATCTTGGCCCGCGCAGCAGCCTGCATACCGATGGCAAATGGTTCAACCATAGCCCCCTCGGCAAAGCTCACATTGTCTGGCAGGCGATAGGTAAAGGCGGCTGGGTGGACAACGGATGGAGTGAGGCATCCATGCACCGGTGGGGTGGCCCAGAACTGAACATCCGGGTCCACGTTATAGACACCAAGTTTCGACGCCTTGGAGGCAGGGTTCGGAATACCCGGTTCCATACAGACCCTATCGCCGACCGTGAGATTGGTCACGTCCGCCCCAATCTCGGTCACCACGCCCGAGGCTTCGTGTCCCAGCACCATAGGCGCCTTCACGACAAAGGGACCGATCTTGCCGTGGGTGTAGTAATGCACGTCACTGCCGCAAACTCCGACCGTATCGACGGAAATGCGTACATCGCCCGAACCGACTGTCGCGGGCAGGTCTATCTCCCGAAGCGCAAGTTTTCGTTTTTCCTCCAGAACCAATGCTTTTGCCATTACGCACCTCTTTGTGTTTGTTGCGTCGCCGTTACGTCGACCAGCGCTTTTGCTGTGTTTTCATCCGTGACCAAGGTATTAACCAGACCGCGCTTAAGAGCTGCGGCAATGACAGGTACTTTATGCACCCCCCCTGCGGCCATGATGACATTTTCGATCTTGTCCAATTCTTCCAGCGATAGCCCAATAACCCGGCTGTTGATTGGGTGGTCGATCAAACCACCATCCGCATTCAGTATATAGCCCATAATGTCACCGACGCCGCCGAGGGCGATCAACTCGGCTGGCTCGACACCGGAAGGAATGGCATCACGGACCAGCAATGAACTGTTCAAGTCGCCTGTGGCCAGACCAACCGCACCACAGGATTGTATTTTCTTCAGCATGTCCTTGATCACATCCTGCTCCAGAAACATTTCCTGACTTTCTGCGCTGCTCGCATAGAGCGGGGCAGTGAAAAAGCTGTGATCGGCGTTGCACAAATCGGCCAGTCGCGTGGTGATCTCGTAGCAGTTCACATCAGAACCTCGTGAGACCCCACCCATTATGGACAGAATTTCCAGATCTGGCCGATTAAGTGGCTGCATATTGCGGGTGGCAAGGTTTAGTGTATTTCCCCAGGACATCCCGAAACGTGTCAACGATTTGTCCTGCAATATATCCCCGAGAACAGCGCCCAGCCCCGCCGCAACAAGGGGCGTGACGGAAGCGGCATCTTCAGGGGATGGTACGACAACCGCACGCGTTAAACGAAAGCTGTGTTCAAGTTCCCATTCAAGTTCTGCCGCGGCGGCATAAATGGAATCGACGCTGACCCTCAAGATGCCCCTTTTGCGTGCTTCGCCAAGAGCTTTGTTCACCCGCAAACGTGTGATGCCGAATCTCTTTGCCGCATCCGCCTGGGTCATACCTTCGACTTCACAAGCCCAAGCAAGCCGAGCCAACAACTGTTCCTCAGGATTGATCTGTTCGAGCTTGATGAACCGTGACATGACAACTCCTGTTTTGGCGCAGCCTATGTGTGTCGGGGGACAATAGGAATACGGGCCATGATCATTTTACCGCCCCCATTGTCAGCCCGCGGACCAATTGCTTCGAGGCTAATAGAGCAAAGATCAAGACTGGTATCACAATCAAAGTCGAGGTGGCCATGATCTTGCCATAGGGCAGGCTGTATCCTTCCATAAAACTGACCGCCATCGCCGGGGCCGTCTTCGCCTCGGTCCGGGTCAAGATCAGGCCAAACATCAACTCGTTCCAAGAAAAGATAAACGAAAATATGGCCGAGACCGCAACACCAGGCATCGCAAGCGGGAGACAAATTTTGCGCATGATGGTGAACTGTGACGCACCCTCCAGGCGCGCAGCCTCGTCCAGATCGTATGGAATGCCCCGGAATTGGTCGGTTACAATCCAAATAACGATTGGTAGATTGAAGGTTAGGTAAATCAGGATAAGCGTGATGTGCTTGTCCAAAAGGCCCAAATTGCGGGCAATCAGGAAGAACGGCAGCGCTAGGACGATGGGTGACACCATGCGGTTCGTAATAAACCAGAACCAAAGGTCCTTCTTACCTCGAAACTCGAACCGAGCCAGCGCGAATGCGGCCGGCACTCCAAGGATCAGAGCAAGCAGCGTTGTGGAAATGGCGACGACCAGCGAGTTGATCAGGGTGCGCAAGACACCATCTTCAAACAAGGCTTCGCGGTAATTGTTCAACGTCGGCTCGAACAGCCAAACCGGTGGTGCTTCCAGCGCGACAATCTGGGTTTTGAGCGACGTTGTCACCATCCAATAGAAGGGGAATACACAAACAGTGATGATCACAACAAGCAGAACAATCTGCGACCAAAGAGACCGCGGCGCCGTCATAGCTCAAACCTCCTTGTAGAAAACACGAATATAAATCTGCGCCAAAATGATGGTGATGATCAGTAGGATAATGGCTTGAGCCGAGGCGAGACCTTGGTCGAAGCCGCGGAAGCCAACCCTCTGAATCATCAACGAGATGAACTCTGTCGATGATCCCGGACCACCTCTTGTCAAGGTGAAAACCATGTCAAACAGCTTCAACGTATCCGCTGTGCGCAGGATCAGCACGGCGACTAACCCGGGAAGCAGGAACGGCATCTGCACGTAGCGCAAAACGGTCCATTTGGATTTGGTTTCCAAGCGCGCGGCCTCTTCGACTTCGCCCGGCACCATTGTCAAACCGGCCAGCAGGACCAGAGCCACGAACGGAGTCCACTGCCAAACATCCCAGAAAACGATCATTGCAAAGGCATTTTCCGGATCGCCAATCCAGTTGATGTCAGCCCCACCGAGGAGTTGATTCATCACGCCGAATTTCTGGTTGAACATGACCTGCCCAAGCAGGCCGACCACGGCGTAAGTCGTCGCCATGGGCAAAACGAGACTGAGGCGACATAGCGTTTTGATCAGGGTCAGGCCGGGCTGATGCAGCACAAGCGCTATGCTCATGCCAAGGATGATTTGCAGCGGCAAAGCCGTAACCAGAAGAAAAAAAGTGCGGCCCATAGCCTGCCAAAACACCTCGTCAGTAAGAACTGTCGAATAATTTTCAAAGCCAATAAATTTGACCTTTTTCAACTTGGTCAAATTGTAAAAATGAAGAGAGGTCCAAACAGCATAAATCAGCGGTGCAATACCAACAGCCGCCAGCCCGATCACGGCGGGGCCGACAAAGGCAAAAATGGTTTTGCGGGACACTTGACCGCGCATTACATACCTCCCCAGTCCCCAGTTTGGGGTATCAAGGGCGCCGTTCTGGCGCCCTTGATCAAGTTAGATTGTTGGGGCGCTGTTCTGGCGCCCTCGACCAAGTTCCATTGTTGGGGCGCCGTTCTGGCGCACTCGATCAAGTTAGATTGTTGGGGCGCCGTTCTGGCGCCCTCGACCAAGTTACATTGTTGGCGTTATTGCGCCAGCGGTTTTTCACCCGAATAATAGCCTGCCTCTTCAAGCACAGACTCCATCCGTGTGCCGATCTCTGTCGCGCCTTCTTCGGTGGTCACATCTCCGAGCATCATCTTGGTGCCCCACTCTTGCACGATCTCGGTGATTTCTGGCCACTCTGCGAAACGTGGACGGAATTCTGGCACACCATCCTGCCAGCTTTCAACCAGAGCCGGGACAAATTTGAACGCTTCCAGATCATCACCCTCGTAAACAGACTGACGGGCCGGAACACCGCCACGCTCAAGATATTCGCGGGCATTGGCTTTGGATGTGGCCCACTGGATAAAGAGATAGGCTGCGGCCTGTTCTGCTTCATCTGCCTGAGATGCAACGGCGAGGGAGAAGCCACCAAGAGCAGGCTTACGGCCTGCAGGACCCATTGGCTCCGGCGCAATTTCCACACAATCTGCGACCTTGGATGTGTCTGGCGACACAACTGAGGAATAGAAAGCAGACCATTCGGTGATAATCGCAATGTCACCCTGGCTGAAGCCGTTTACCGTTTCAGCGTGGTCAAAAGCCACGATGCCGTCCGGCATATATTGCATCAGGTCCTGACGGAACTTCAGGCCAGCCTGACTTTCCGCGCTGTTGAGGTTTGATTTGAAATTGGCGTCAAGAAATGAGCCGCCGAATGGCCACAGAACGCGCGCAAAGCTGTCCGCAGACTGGGTTTCATTCCGCTTGGACTGCAAAGCGAAAGCGTATTTGCCATTTTTGGTCAAGGCTGGACCGTAAACGTCCTTTAACTCTTGCCAGGTGGCGGGTGGGCCGTCAAAGCCAGCCTCTTCCAGCATACAGCGATTATAGAACATCAGGCCCGAGTAATTATCAAACGGCAAACCATACACGGTGTCATTCCAGCCACCAAAGGCGTTCAGGACCAATGGAAAGAAGTCATCCATGTCAAGCTTCGGGTCAACTGCATCCGGGTATTTTGCCTGAACGTCCGCCAGCGGAAGGATCCAGTCATTTTCTGCAAAATTGCCGATCCAGACAAGGTCGATCAGAGCAATATCGAGGTCCCCGCCCGCGACGAAATCGCGAACCTGCTCACCCAAGGCATTCTCATAAGGGTGCTTGATGATATTGATATTGATGCCTGTCTCTTCCTCAAAGGCCGGCAGCATCGCTTCAATTGCCTCATAGCCGGGGCGCAAAAGGAATACAACATCGACAGTTGTACCTGCATAGGGTGCGGCTGCCTTTTTCAGGCTCCATCCGTGACCATCTGCCATTGCACCTGTCGCTGTAAGGCTGGCCAGAGCCGCCGAACAAAGTAGATTGCGTAGCATTTTCATGATTCTGATTCCTCCCAGAAAGTTTTGCCAGGATGCAAATCCATATGCATCCTTTAAATTACAATTGTAAATGTACCCTTGAAAGTCAATACATTTGTATCTATAAGTTTACACAGAAAACGCGGCTGATGCGCAGCGATCAAGGAGGATCCCTGATGGCAGGTATTAAGATCGAAGGTTTGAACAAGTTTTACGGTCAAACCCAGGCCCTTTTTGATGTGACCCTCGATGTCGAAGACGGAGAATTTGCAGTTTTCGTCGGTCCTTCGGGATGCGGTAAGTCCACTTTGCTGCGTTGTGTTGCTGGGCTCGAAGGTGTCGAGACGGGCAAAATTATCTTGGACGGGAGCGACGTGACACACGCTGAACCTGCGGATCGCGAGCTGTCGATGGTGTTCCAATCCTACGCTCTATACCCTCACATGACTGTGCGCGCGAATATGGAATTTGGGATGAAGGTGAACGGTTTTGCTCCCAAGCTGCAAGAAGAGCGCATTGCCGAAGCGGCGCGCATTCTGCAACTGGAAGACTATCTCGAGCGCAAACCCGGGCAACTTTCCGGCGGGCAGCGTCAGCGCGTCGCCATCGGGCGTGCGATCGTGAAAAACCCAAAGGTCTTCCTGTTCGATGAACCACTCTCCAACCTTGATGCCAAACTACGCGTTCAAATGCGCGTCGAGTTGGAGGCTTTGCACAAGCAACTTGGCGCCACGATGATCTATGTTACCCACGACCAGGTGGAAGCCATGACAATGGCGGACAAGATCGTGGTGCTGAATGATGGCCGTGTCGAGCAGGTCGGGACCCCGATGGATTTGTACCATAAACCAGTCTCGCGATTTGTTGCTGAATTCATCGGCTCACCCGCCATGAATGTGTTTTCGGCGGACGGCGGTGTCCAGGGCCTGACCCTTGACCCAAAGGCATCCTATGTCGGCTGTCGCCCCGAACATCTTGAGCTTTTGCCAAGCGGTAAGGGGCAAATCAATGCAACCGTCCGGGTGAAAGAGCGACTGGGCGGCGAATGCCTTCTTTATCTCTCAACGCCCGGTGGCGGCCAACTTGTTGCCCGTGTCGATGGCGATGACAAAACTGAAAACGGTGCCGAGATTGGCTTGCGTATTCCCGAGCATCGCTTGCATCAGTTCGATTCAAACGAACGGGCTTTGTAGGGTCTTTCTTTGGTACAATCGCAACTATTACCCTCTGTGACAGGCTCCCGCATCACCGATGCACTCGATGGCGTCGAATTGGTCGTCTTTGACTTTGACGGCGTGATAGCTGATAGCGAAGTCCTGTCCCTGGACACATTGCGCGATGCGCTTGCCGATTGCGGCCTACGAATGCCGCTGGAACAGGCCCGCAGTCTGTTTCTTGGGAAATCACTCGCGTCAATCTCGGATTACATTGCTTGTCACGGCACCGAAGGTGCGTCGGACGGTTTTGCAGATCGCTGGCAAAACGAACTTTTCCAATTGCTTCGTACCGAATTGAAACCGATGGCGGCGATTTTGCCGCTTCTCAAATCCCTCGACAAGCATAATGTTCAATACTGCATCGCATCCAGCAGTAGTTTCCATCGCATCAGGCTGTCATTGACCACCATGCACCTCGAGGATCAGTTTCCCAATCTTTTCAGCGCAGAACAGGTGAAAAACGGGAAACCGGCCCCTGATCTGTTCCAGTTTACAGCAGAGCAAATGAATATGGACCCAAGCGCTTGTCTGGTGATCGAAGATTCTCCGCACGGCGTCCGGGGAGCAAGAGCCGCGGGTATGCGTGTCTTCGGGTTTGTCGCTGGTGCGCATCTGAATGACATCCAGAAAACCCATGGGGACCTGTTGTTGGACGCGGGGGCCGAGCATGTTTTGGGGAGCTTTGCGGAGCTGCAGTCTGCGCTAACGAATTACAGCTCCGATGAGCGCTACCACGATTAGGGTGGTGATGGATGCACTTTCCAGTAAACAATCTTGGCACCTCAGGATTGCGCACTTATGAAAAGTCACCATAATTCTGGTTTAGATAGTGGGCTAACACACTCAAACTTGACTGGTGTGTCAGGGACCGCAGTTTCATTCAACATCATACCTGTCCACCCAAATGGATATTCCAGCGGGTATGGTGGAACGAATGAGCATCCAATTTCTTGAGTGAACCCAAACCGTCCATAGTAATCTGGATCACCATAAACCAATAGAACACCAACACAATCGTTGGCGAGCAAATCTATCCCAGATTTGATGAGTTTCGAACCGACACCCCGTTTCTGATGTTCTGGAGAGACAGCAAGTGGGGCAAGAATATATCCGGAGATACCAGAGTCAGAGTCCAAGAAGATTGGACTGTAGGACACATAACCAATTACTTGGTTATCAACTTCAGCAACCAATGACTTGATTAAAGGACTGGAAGTTTCTCGGGAGAGTTCAGCAGCAAAGTTACCAATGACTTTGTTCTCTTCATCAGAAAACGCAGTTTCAATAACCTTCTGGATTGGGTTCCAATCTGTTTCTTGAGCCAGTCTGATCAGCATAATAACCAAGCATAACATGACAAAAAACAGTGAGGGATACCATTGCTCTCATAAGGCTGATTTTTCAATTTGGGTTCACCGACCCAAATCCATGTTGCCTTGCGATCACCTAAATTGCATGTCCCCATTCACAGGACAGTTACAGCGAGTCTGTACGAGGCTTGTAGAGGGCTGCTGTCTGGCTGTTGGTATCTCATGCAAATACAGGCTAGCTGTATGTTTGCAGGGCATGACAAAGAAAAGTTCCCGTAATGGACAAGTGTCTTGTTATTCCAATCGGAACGAACATCCGACTGTATTCCTACAGCTAGCTATAAATCCACTTGAATGTAGACATCAGACTATCCAGTCAGGATGTCCCTGAAACTAAATCTGACCATCACCTGACTGCCAGTTCATGTCTCTGTAGCCATGCTTGGCAGTGTCTATAGTGGGTGACGCTGGGTAGTTGGAAACTCAGTCGAAGCAGGTGGTGGTGACTAGACGTTGCTTTGCAGGTCACGAAGGAAAACATGAACATCCTTGTCCAACTGAAGGTCACCAATCGCGTGTATTGGCATAATGCCCCAATTCAATATCTTGTTCGTCTGGGAACTGGCAAAGAAGCGTGACCTTAGTTCGTATGCGTATCGCATTTCTGGATTGCCGTAGTTATGCTGTGCCTTGTTTACGCATTGATATAGTGCGTGGGCTGTCAAATCCCCCAAACATAACAGCGGTACGTCTGTCTTGCCTGCAGTCAAGATATTGCTTGTGTCTATGTGTGACAACAAAGCTGTCTGGCGGCGGACTGGATTTTGCTGACATCTGCTTACAAAATATTGGAATGTCGAAAGTCTAATGTGATTGGAGCCTTCAAAGACGATGCGAACCGTTTCTTTCGGGATATTATGCTTCTGAAGAAATCGACCTAGCCGTTCCAGCAGATATTGTGCGCATTTGTGATAATATCGCCAATATTCGTCCCCAATATCTTCTTTATATTCCTCTAGCGTTTGCTTGAATGAAATGACACCGAAGCAAACAATAGGTTGAGCCGCCGAACTTCTAGCGTAATGCACCTTTCTTTGATGGTTCATATCGGCACAGTAAAGTGTCCTAATTCCAAGATCGGAAACCAAACCAGTCAAAAATTGCTCTACACCATGCGCATCGCTATCGCGCACCAACACGCCGCCTAGTGTCATGTATGGAGATGCACCGCCTTCAGTGCCAGACCGAACCCGACTCGTTCCAGCATCGCCACTTTCATCGATATAAAATGTGTATGTCTCAGGCATCCTTGCCTCCATAAGGAGATGCCTAAGTCGACATTAGCAATTATTCAACATACAGATAATAAACATAAAAATAAGATTTTTCTAATATGTCCAGCAACAAGCAGTCACTTGCCTTTATGGCTATAAGTCGCAGAACCCAGACAAAGATTGCGCCACGTCACAATATTGTCACTTGAATGCAACCATGCGGTAACAAGAATCAACTCTTTTAATACACTCTTAATGTCGAACAGTAGAGTTATTAGGATGAAAAAAAGATTAGTGACACTTCTTGCCACAACATTCCTGTCGACTGCAGTTACGTATGCTGCAAGTGCAGATGCTGATCAAAAGGCTATTGGTCAGACACAGGCACTGATTGCCGAAGCGGGTCTTTCAACTATTTCTGACGCGAACTCAACAAACAACAATCTTAGAGATGGGGAAAGCGCAAATACAAATTTCCCATTTGCAAATTTCAAGGCGATTGCCACAGTCGGAGAGGTTGACGCTATCTCTGGTTTAGCGCTGACAGGTTATCCTGACGGACAAGCTGCATGGCTCTCTGACGAAGATACCGTTCGCGTGGTTTATCAGAGCGAATCATATGCCACTATGGGCCGGGCACCCAAGCCTGAGACATATCCGTGGCAGATGATGAATGGAGTGACTTTCACCGGGTCACATATCCACACCATCGACTATGACCGCGCGAAATTTGCAGACTTCATGAATAACGGTGATTCTGCACAAAGCATGGTAAAGGGATCCGGTAAACTTTTTAACAAAGTTTACAACGGCTTTGGTGAAATGGTATCAGCCCCTTCCTTCGATCCGGCATATCTGTCCGGCAAGTGGGGCAACCAGACTCGTCCGGATGGCACACTGGTTCAGTTCAAGCCCGATTTCAAACTTGGCAAAGCCAACTATTTCTTCCAGAGCTTCTGCGGCGCCTGGTACGAGCAGGCCAATAAGTACGGCAAGGGCATGGGCTTTGCAGATGATGTATGGCTGACAGCTGAAGAGTGGGAAATTGGACGCATGTTCCCAGCTGGAAGCTCAGACTCTGGTGCCACACTCGGCCTTGCCAGCGTTGTAGTCGACATTGAGAATGAAACTGCCTACACAGTGCCAGCACTGGGACAGACAGGTTATGAAAAGCTGATGCCGATCAATTCCGGCCACAAGGACTACGTTGTGATCGTAGCAGCAGGCTACAACCATGGTCAGGAACCAGCCCCGAACCGCATTTATGTCGGTATGAAAAACCGGGCTGCTGACGGCAGTGAGATCAATTATGCCACCGCCAGCGAGCGTGACTCATTCCTCGCCCGCAACGGCCTGCTGTATGGCAAACTCTACGGTCTTGCCCTAACTCCTGAAACCTTCGACGATCTTGGTCTCGAGATTGCTTTGGATGCCAAAATGGTAGACCAGTACATGAAGAACGCTGACGCCCCGAACCGCTTTAAAGGTCGTTTCTACCCGACATCATATCAGTGGTCTGGCTTCGACAATCCTGTCGCCGTGCAGGACACCGAGATGATGCTTTGGGAAGCTGAGGCCGAACAGCCTGAAGGCTATGCCTTTTTCAATGGTGACACGAAAACTGAGCACCCTGCGGCTGATCCGTCCGGGACTGCACGCTATTTCCAGAATATGACTGACGAAGGCGGTCTGATGGGTTTTGATCTCGGCAATCTGGGGTCGGCCCTTGCGGCTGCCAACGGAGAGCTGCCAGTTCATCTCGACGTGTCTGTGGTTCGTTCAGTTGCCGCAGTTGATGGGGCGTTGACCCTCAAAATCGGCAAGGAGTTTAAAACTGTTGATGGTGATGCTTCAATCCATATGGAAAAGGGCGTTGCCAAGATGGTGGCACCGGACGGGCTGTATTGGTCCAAAACTGCGGATGGTGACTATCTGATTGTTGACGAGGACTCCGGAAACGACTTTGGTGAGCGCAAATATGTGCTTACGATCGATGCCAACATGAATGTCACTGACGCGCACCTCCTCGCCATCGCTGGTGGCAAGCATAGCCCGCGTTATCAGGCAGGTGTATCTGCTTTGGGCGGTGCTTTCACGAAGCCTGGAACCACCGAGTTCTCCGGTTCAT
>ERZ802830.3170-NODE-3170-length-14235-cov-11.7094_pt1 | contig 14235 bp, 14 predicted proteins | sample MGYA00345654_ERZ802830 | MGnify/ENA primary metagenome ERZ802830 (study PRJEB30503, sample SAMEA104212375) | marine metagenome | biome: Westerlies Biome; feature: [SRF] surface water layer (ENVO:00010504) within the epipelagic zone...; material: water... | reverse complement strand
CATGAAGATTTTGAAAAATTTCTTCCCAAAGCCGAGCAACTTCAAAAAGCTGGTGCTCTAATCGGTCTTGATGATTATGGTGCTACTGACCTTGAGATTGATGATTTAGATTTCTTTCCTCTCGACTTTGTAAAGCTGGATAGAAGCATGTCTACGAGTGTGTCGGGCCTGAATAGTAAATTTCATCAAAATATGATTGCAACTGCTGGCAAAAGAAATCTGATGTTAATTGCTGAGGGTGTTGAAGAAGATGACATGCTTCATTCTTTAAAGTCCTTTGGTTACAATTTTGTTCAAGGCTTCATGTTTCATAAGCCAGAGAAATTCATTTAGTAGGCCGTGTTATGACCACCAGAAAAAGTGTTAGATATAAGTTACCAGTACATGTGTTTATTAACGGTCAACATTGCCCCGTTATTGACTTTAGTCGAACAGGTGCAGGCCTAATTAAAGATGACTTTAATGCTGAAATAAATACTGAAGCCGAGATCATTGTCGTCTTTCCTCATAAGTCCGGAAATGAGGGCTGGGGCATTAATGGAAAAATTGTCAGAGTTGATGAGAAAAACAATTTCTTTGCAGTTGATTTTGTTGAGGATGAAAACTTTCGCAAATTTTTCAATGAATTCATTGACTATTTGCGCTCTGAAGACAAACTGGAAATGTTGAAAAATTAGATTGCTTTAAGTTAGTGCCGCGTATGTCGAATATTTCAAAAAATGAAAATATTTCAGAGTTTAAAGAAAAAATTCTTTTTCCAAGCCAATCAATCGTTGGCATTTGCAATGAAATTTCGCGTAATTTTGAGGACCTTTCCGAAGAAACTTTTGAGGATATCCAACAGATACTCAGTTCGTCTCATAAGCTTGTCTCTCTGATTGAGCATTACAATGATGATATGAAAGCACAGGATATTAGTGCCTTTGATTTTCAAAAAATAAGACACGATATTAAAAATCCGATTAACGTTGTTTTGGGTTGTTCTAAGCTGGTTCTGGAAGATAGTCAGGACTCGGATGAAGAACTGAGCGTTCTCATAAAACAAATCATTGATATTTCAAATGACTTAACTATGGAAGTGGATGCACTGATAAGGTCAGAAACTTATGAACAAAAAGACAAAACGCAAAAAACTTCTCTCGCTGACTTATTTTCTTCAATTGATGTATCAGAGTTCAAGCACGACTCTAACGAAAGATTGTTGGGCAAACGCATTCTGATTGTTGATGATGACCACATAAACCGTGGCATATTTAAAAGACGACTCACGCAACGTGGTTATGATGTTTATGAAAAAGACTCAGGTGCCAATGCGCTGAATTTTCTCATGAATAATGAAGTTGATTTGATTTTATTAGACCTTTTGATGCCGGACATTAATGGTATTGAGGTCTTATCCAAACTTCGTTCATCGGATACGCTCAATAATATTCCAGTCATTATTATCAGCGGTTTGGATGATCCTCGGAGTATTGTCTCCTGTCTTAGAAATGGCGCTAATGATTATCTAGCCAAGCCCGTTGAATTATCTGTGCTTGAAATCAAAGTGGCCTCGGTTCTTGAAAAACAAATTCTGCAAGATGATTTATTCCGGCTGGCTAATACAGATCAGTTAACGGGCATCAGCAATCGCAGAAAGATAATTGATGATCTTAAAACCTATGACAATCAGTTGAAGATGCATGAACAAGCTTACGCGGTTGCCATTTTTGATATTGATCATTTTAAACTCATTAACGACACTTTTGGCCATGATGCTGGAGATGAGGCAATAAAATTTGTTGCTGAAACTATTTCTGCGAATGTTCGCAAGGTAGATCTTGTTGGCAGGTTGGGAGGCGAAGAGTTTCTATGCGCCTGCCAACCGATATCTATTGATGATATGACAATCATATGTGAAAGGATTAGGACTTCTGTTGAAAAAGCAGAATTGCAGATTAACAATGCGCAAATTTCAATGACAATCAGTGGCGGCATCGCCCATTCAAAAGATATGAGTGGAGATTATTCTACCTATCTCACATTTGCTGATGAAAAATTATATGAGGCAAAAAATGGCGGCAGAAACCGCATCATACTATAACTTAATCAAGAAACTTACCCATTTTGGATAAAAGCCTGTCTACATCAACTGGCTTCGTATCATAATCGTCAGCGCCTGAATTCAGAGCTTTTTCTCGATGTTCACTCATAGCGTGAGCAGAAAGAGCAATGACGGGGATATTGGCGGTTTTTTCATTTTCCTTGATTTTAGTCGTCGCAGTCCAGCCGTCCATTATTGGCAAATTTAAATCCATTAAAATTAAATCAGGCATTTCTTGCTCGGCAACTTCTACGCCATCAGCGCCATTTTCAGCAATTAAAACTTCGTGGCCTTTACGTTTCAACCATCTTTTAAGCATATAGATATTATCATCATTATCTTCGACATAGAGTATCTTGGCCACGTTTAATTCCTTTCATCTAATAGTAAGGAAAATATTTTTTCCGAAATTTCATCTGCCTTCACTTGCCCCTTAGTAAAGACGCTATCTACGTTTTTTATAATTCTTGAGTGATCTGCAGGGGTTAAATCCATTGCGGTGATGACAACAATTGGAATATCGGCACATTTTTCGAGCGATTTGATTTCCTCGGCGAATTGGAACCCGTCCATCTCAGGCATCATTAAATCAAGCAAAATTAGATCAGGTTGAGCGTCTGTGGATTGAAGAAATTCAATTCCCTTCTTCCCGTTTTCAGCTTCGTAGACTGACAAATCTAAATCTGTCATCAGTCTTTTAAGGTATAAGCGTGAGTCACTATCATCTTCAATAATAAGAACTTTCTGATTGCTGAAAGAATTGAAGAAACGCCCCAGCACTTTTGAAAGCTCATCTTTATCAACCGGCTTGGAGATAAAATCACTGGCACCAAGAGAGAAGCCAGTATTTTTATCGTCAAGAATGGACGAGATAATGACCGGAGTTTCTTTAAACATTTCATTGTTTTTTAGCTGTTTCAGCACATCCCAGCCATCCATCTTTGGCATCAGGATATCAAGGGTGATGGCGGCGGGTTTATGTTCCTCAGCCATCTTAAGACCCTCGGCACCATTCTTGGCAGAAACTACCTCAAAGCCTTTGCGTCTTAATTGCTCCGACAATACGTCAATAACAGTTTGTTCATCATCAATAATAAGTATCTTGCTGCCTTTCATTGGCAGCTTGGTGGTTTTGCCATCCTTTCGATTTTCTTTTAGTTTTACCTGCGTCGCGGAATTTGTTGGCAGCGTAACAATAAAGGTGGACCCTTTTCCCTCTTCACTTTCAACTTTAAGAGAGCCCCCCATAATTTCGGAGAGCTGTTTGGAGATGGATAACCCCAGCCCGGTGCCGCCATATTTGCGTGTGGTAGAGCTATCAGCCTGTGTGAAGGAAGAGAATAATTTAGCTACTTGCTCTTCGGTCATGCCAATGCCGGTATCTGTTACAGCAATTTGGAAAAAGTCTTTTTCAGACCCGGCAAAGGATGTTGATAGAGTGACATTTCCGCTTTCAGTAAACTTGCAGGCATTTGATATGAGATTATAGATAATCTGTCGCAAGCGGGTTCTATCAGAACTAATTTCCCCAATTGCGTCCTGAATATCAGTGCTTAATTCATTTTTGTTTTCTTTGGCGAGTTCCGTGGAACTGAACATTACATCCTCAATGATTTCCGCGAGGTCAAAATTTTCAATGAAAAGGTCTATTTTGCCGGCTTCAATTTTTGAGACATCCAACACATCATTGATTAGAGATAAGAGATGTTTACTGGCGCGATGGATTCTGTCCAAAGGCTCATAATAATCTTCCAACTCATCTTCCCTAACATCATCTCTTAATAATGATGCGAGGCCGATAATGGCATTTAGAGGAGTTCTCAGCTCATGGCTCATATTAGCCAGGAACAGGCTTTTTGCTTCATTGGCGTTATTGGCCTCATCCTTGGCCTTTTCTAACTCTTTGGATAGCAACTTAATCTGGTCAAGCTCTCTGGAGGTGGCGTCATATTTTTTGAGTGCTTTCAAGAGACGACCAATTTCGTCATTATCGCTTGCAAGTAGCCCCTTGCGCTCAGGGATTACCAAATCTGTGCTGTGTTCAGATAGACCTTTAAGGGCATCTACAGCTTCTTTAAGAGGTTTGAAAATACTACGCTGAACGGCAAAAATTATAATGCCGAGCAAAAATAAAATAACCAACCCCAACGGTGCAACCTGCTGGTTGATTAATTTCTGTTCTTTTAAAAGGTTAGAAACATCCCTGAACAGAATGACGAAAAGATCTCTGTTTTCACCAAAATCCAGTCTAATGGCTTCCTGACCTGATTTCTCATCAATGAAAAAAAATTTGTCTTTGTTGATGAATGACTGAGAAATTTTCAATCGGCTTTTAAGCGTTTGATCGCTTGTGTTTTCTAACTGGCTTTCCAGTGTTGGAATGTAAACCAGCTCAGCTTGCGCGACCAATCCCTCAGCAAAGGATTTAATCGCACTCTCAATTTCGCGGCCAATAATACCGAATGCAATAACTTCGTCATCGGCAATAAGAGGGAAGATGAGAACTCTGAGATAACCAAATTTTACATCGGCCTCCTGCCACCGACTTTGCTGCACTGTATTTTTTACAGCCATAAAACCGGACCAAGTTGTTTTTGCCTCTTTAATATCGGCAAAGATTTTCTCACGGTTGGGTGTGATTAAAATATTTTCTTCTGTTTTTCCCGCACAGGGTGAAACTTCCGATCTGGGATCTGAACGACAAGCCATTTCATTCAAATCTTCAATATTCAAAAATGAATAAAAGGATGGCAGTTTACCTTCAATCTCACGCAAGAAAAAGGGTGTCAGATAACGGCTCAAGCCTCTATAACGACCATTTATAATATTGAGATGAATGGGGTTTTCGGTGCTTGTTGATGACTGCAAATTATTGAAATAATTTGCCTGGTTCCTTGAGAAGTCTAAAGGCTTGGAATTTCTTGAGTCAAAAAATGATGACCGCAAGCCATTGGGGCCAAAATTTTTAATGATGGCGTCTTCTTCCTGAACAATGGAGATAAACCTGTCTTCAAATATTTTCTTCTCATTTTCAAGACGAAATGAAGATGACGCATTATCACGCAAATTAAATAACAGCGTCGTTAATGAGGCCGCGATTAGTGCCGACAGAATGATAACAAATGATAGAAGATGACGAATTTGCATTGTGATCACAGTTTCGATTGTTCAGTAACTTCATAAAGCTGGTCGATAATATTGTATAAAACCGGAAAGTGATGTGTCATGAAGACGCCATTCAAACGGGTTTTAGTATCAAACCAGAAAAATGTATTGGCTGCCCCGGCCCACCAGTAATATCTTGGGAGTTGTGTCTCTTTATCAAGACTTATCCCAACGCCATAGCTGAATTGTAAGTTTTTCGCTACCGGTCCAAAAAAATTGGTCAAAGGGGCTTCGCCCGCCTCTGCCGGCATCTGATTGGTCAGCATTAAATTAGTATACTCTTCGCTAAGTATACGAGTTCCGTTTAGTTCACCCTTATTCATCAGTAGCTGAATAAACTTATGATAATCGGCAGCCGTTGAGCACAGGCCTTCCCCGCCATGGTCAGCCATCTTTTTGTTTTTGCACCATTTAGTCAGCGGACTTGGTTCATAAGAAAGGTTTTCCCCGGGTACTTGCACGGTAACCCTTTTAGCCTGAAAAAGCGCGGCTATGCGGTCATGTTTACTTGCCTCAATATCAAATGCTGTGTCTTTCATGCCGAGAGGCTTGAATATGTTTGCCTCAAGATAATCGCCTAATCTCATGCCGGTAATATCCTCAATGATGAGGCCTAGCAAGAGGATACCGACAGAATAGTTGAATTCTGTGTTTGGTTCCGCAATTAGAGGCAATTCGGAAATCAAGCTTACCGTATCACTCAAAGTTCTGAGTGGGCTCATTGGATTAATGTCGTCATAAAGGTTGGAGACGTCATTTTCCTTGGCAATGGTTGAGCCGTAGGTAAGGCCGGAAGTGTGGGTGAGTAAGTTTTTGACTAGAATTTTGTTATTTGTCGGTTTTAACTCCGAAGCCATATTGCCGTCAACGGCCACCAGCGGGTTTGAAAAATAGGGCAGGTATTTGTCAATTGGATCGTTGAGATCCAACTCGCCGCGTTCGACAAGTTGAAGGGCCGCAAGAGAGGTGATTGGTTTTGCCATAGAGGCAATCCAGAATATGTCATCATTTCGTATTGGTTTTTTAAATTCGAAATCGGTTGTACCGTTCATGATTTCGAATATTTTTTTATCCTCATGAAAAATTGAAAGAAGATAATTAGGTAATTTGCCGCCCTCAATGTAAGGGTCGAGCATATCCTTCAAAGCCATCAATTTTTCGGATGAATAACCAACTTCTTCAGGTGGCGTTATTTTTAAATTATCAGCCAGACTGCGCGATGCGGTTAGAAGCAACAAAAATACAAATACAAATCTTAACGCACTAAACATTTACCAAACCCTCTCAGATTTATTATTAAATGCATTTTTTTCAGAAATTGCAAAAGTTAATCTTTAATATAAATTAAATATAGATGAGCTTTTTTGTTGTGGGGTAGGCGTCATGTTCGGCAATTATTTCTTTCTTTCATTATTTTTAATCTGCATTTTTTCAATTGATGCAGTCAATGCTCAGTCTTCTGAGTTGAAGCAAAATAACGGTATGTATAGTTTGATTGCTGTCGGGAAAAATAAATGTGATGACCCCGACAAGGCGATGCCAATCTTCAATGAAATGCTGGAGTATCAAAAAACTCAACTCCCATATGATTTTGTTGGATTTTGCGGCGTCTATGATAATGGCGGTTCAGGATGTGTAATCTTGCATACGTCGCGTGAGACGTTTGATGCCATTCAAGAATGGCAAGCAACTGATGATAAATGGCTCGACTATGCCTCCCGCGCTTGGGAATATTGTCAGATTGATAATTTCGCTTTTACACTTGATAAACTTGAGAAGAAGTAGATCTGAAATGATGGTCAAAACAGTTGCATTCTTTTTTGCCTTCACCGTTTTATTTCCCAGTCAGGTGCTTGCTCAAATTAATCTGGAAAAGGGCAAGGTCGTCTATTTCTTTAAAAATGAGTGCAAAGATATTAATGGCTCTATGCAGAAATATTACAAGCTTTTTGAGTATCAGGCTCAATATCAGCCCAAACCTCAGGTTTCTAAATGTGGCCGGGTGAATGACGGTATGATGGGATGCATCGTTGTTACCAATTCTGTTGAGGACTATGAAACAAATGTGGCTTGGCAGGAAAAGGACGAACAGTGGAACTTTCTAATAAGAGAGGCCTGGCGTGTTTGTGAAGTAGATGATTACGGATTTCAGTTGGATATTTTGAGGTTAGAGTAGTTGGGAGTTCATTATGCCATTTAGGTTTTTAAAATTTTTATTTGCGGTTTTTGTCATGCTCGGTGCGTTGCCTGTAACTGCCGAGAGTCTTGCTGAAAAGAATGAAATTATTTTCATTTATAAGAACAAGTGCCCCGGCGATGCTGAAAAATCAGTAGAATATCTCAATAAGGTTATGGCTTATGAACAAGAAAAATCTCCTTACCAGCATGATGTAAGTTGTGGAATTTATGGTGACGGTGATGTCGGATGTGTTGATAAAACTGAGTCTTGGGAACTTCGAAAAAAAATAACAAATTGGCAAGAAAATAATCCTGAGTGGGGTGAAATTATCAGTTTAGCCTGGCGGGCATGTGGCATTCAGGATTATGAGTATTCCGAGGATATTATGATAGTTAAATGAGGCCTATTATCCACAATGCCCATTAATCTATGTGTTAAATAATCATATCCTCAACATTTTAAAACCCTCGGTTATAACCGAGGGTTTTTGTGCGCACATCGCAGGAGCTTCAAATGGTCATTGAGATGGTCATTTTTTAAATCTAGATTACATAATTTGGTGTGTGTTTGTGAGGAGTTATTGTGCGTCGAGAAGCTGTCCAGAAAGTGGATGTTGTTTGGTTTAAACGCGATTTACGTGTGCAGGATCATGCACCGTTAAGAGCCGCGAGCAAAACTGGTAATGGGGTATTGCCACTTTATGTCGTTGAAAATGAATATTGGGCACAACCTTTTGCGTCTGAACGTCATTGGTCTTTTCTTGAAGCCAGTTTAGCAGAGCTTAGAAAAGATTGTGCAGATTTAGGCATGCCATTGATTGTCCGCAATGGTGATGTTTGTGCTGTATTAACAGATTTACATAAGCAGTTTGATTTGCAATCCATTTATGCCCATGAGGAGACGGGCAATGGTTGGACTTACGAAAGAGATAAAAGGGTTTTGCGTTGGTGTCAGGATAATCAAATTCCGTTTAATGAGTTTCCATCTAATGGCGTCGTCAGGCGTCTTGCCAATCGGGATAAATGGTCTTTAGAACGTAACCGTCGTATGGCACAGGATATTAACCCAATACCAACCGCGCTTATTCCAGTCCGGGGTATTAACCCAGGGGGTATTCCTGAAGTGAAAAATATTTTTAAGCATCCGCGTGAGGTGCGCGCGGAACAAAAAGGTGGGCGAAAGGCCGGGCAAGAAGTTGTGACAAGTTTTGTCGAGTCCCGCGTCAGCCAGTATTTAAAGTGCTTATCAGCACCCGGGCTGTCGGAACAATACGCATCGCGGCTATCGCCCCATTTGACATGGGGAACATTGTCTGTGAGAGAGGTTATTAAAACCCTGTCGCATTATAAAGACCAAGCTGATTCACATGCACTTTATGGTTCACGCAGGAGTTTATCAGCGTTTCAATCCCGTCTATCTTGGCGGTGTCATTTTATTCAAAAGCTTGAAGATCAGCCATCAATAGAAACTAAATGCATGCATCATTATTTTGAAGGCTTAAGGGAGAGCGAGCATAATCAGGATTATTATGACGCCTGGAAAAACGGTATGACCGGTTATCCGTTTATTGACGCTTGTATGCGAAACCTTAATCATAATGGATGGATTACCTTTCGGATGCGCGCCATGCTTGTGAGTTTTGCAAGTTACAATCTTTGGTTGGACTGGCGAAAGACTGGATATCATTTAGCGCAGGTATTTACAGATTATGAGCCTGGAATACATTACAGTCAGTTGCAGATGCAATCAGGTGTAACCGGAATTAATACCGTCAGGATTTATAATCCCATAAAACAATCTATGGATCATGACTCGACAGGAGCGTTTATCCGACGCTGGGTACCAGAATTGCAAGATGTTGGTTCGGATTGGATACATGAGCCATGGAAAATGGATGCTAGCCAGCAACAAAATGCACAAGTCAAAATTGGTGATACCTATCCTGCTCCCCTTACCGAACACAGCCCATCCGTTAAATTAGCCAGAGCTAAAATGGCTGATGTTTTTCACCGCAAAGGGTTCCGAGAGGCTTCCAAAGCTGTTTATGAAAAGCTGGGCAGTAGACGGCGCCAGCCAAAGAGGTCAGGCCGTTCTCAAAAAGTTAAAAGGGCAGATAAGCCTAATTCACAACTTAGTTTCTTTGACTGATGTCGAGGCACTTGGTTTGATGGTTTCTCTGATGGGCTTATTTTTGACCAACGCCTATTCTGGGTTTTGTGTCTGATGCTTTTAATTGTCAAAGGTGCTGGTAAATTTTCGCTGGATTATTTGCTCGGTATAGAGAAAGATTCCCGTCAGCAAGGGTAAACATATTTTGGCAATAAGGTGTGGAGGGGACTGTGCGTAAGTTTTTTATTTTGGGACTTTTGTTCGGGATTGTTTTGGGGGCTTTTGGAACAGGTAGTTTCCTTTTAAGTTCAAATGTGCCGCCAAAAACTGACCTCTCATATGAACTCCCGGAAACTTATGATGCACTGGTTTCTGCAATGTCTGCGGCAGGAGATTTTGTCGAAGGACACAAATGGTATGGCACTGAAAAAGAGCAAGCCGAGGCCTATAGGCATGTTTTGCGTATTCTTATGAACAGTGTTCAGGAAAACTTGAGCGATAGAGATTTCCCTTATTTTTATGAAATAAATCCGTTCTCTAAATCGGGCATGGATAATTCTGACCAACGTTATTTATCTGTCTTGATTAATGGGGCAGGGGTGTATCGCATTTGGGGGCATAAGGGAACACAAGTTGATTTGTCCTTCTCTGTTTATGAACAAGATGCCCTTTCTAAAACCTTGGTCGCGCTTAATGCTGATGACATGGAGATTGCGCCAGATGGAAGCTTTGAGCTTATTATTGGTGGCCCTAAAGTTGAGGGTAACTGGATGCCACTTCAAAAAGGTGTGAAGCGGATTCTGGTGCGCCAAATTCATTCGGACTGGACTACTGAACTGCCAGGCGACATCCATATAGATCGTATAGATAAAGCCAGACCTGCTTATCCTGATTTAAGCTCTGCTGATATGGCTGAGAAACTTAGAGGCGTAACGGACACATTTGCTACCAATGTTCAGCGGTGGCCTGAATATAGCCGAACCAGGTTTGATGCGTTGATTCCGGTAAATTCGCTGACGAAACCAAGAGATGTGAGTTCCACAGGCGGGCTTGCAGGGCGTGTGATGGTCGGCGGACATTTTTATCTTCAAGATGATGAGGCCTTACTCATCAAAGCCTTCCCGACCAAGGCAAAATATCAGGCTATTCAACTGGGTCATCATTGGTGGGAGTCGTTGGACTATGCTAATCGGCAATCAAGCCTGACTGCAGATCAAGCCGTGTTGAGTTCGGATGGTGCATATTATTTTATCCTCACGAAAAATGACCCCGGCTACTCAAACTGGTTGGATACGGAGGGTTTTATGCGTGGCGTTTTATTTATGCGCTATGATGGCTTGCCAGGGAACAGTATGGCTGAAAGCCTTAACCCGTCTGCCCAATTGGTTAAATTTGATGATTTAGCCTCTTTATTGCCACAAGATGAGCCAATAGTTTCTAGCGATCAAAGGCAGGGTATCCTAGCGCAACGTCGTGCCCATGTTCAAAAAAGGTTTAATTTTTAGCCTTTTCAAGTCGAGGGTACGAGCTTGATTTCCTTGCTATTCGTTGTTTTTGATGTTTAGTCTTGGTCATTATGAGTAGAGATCTTATTCCTGTTTCGATTGCTTATGCAGTCACTATCATTGGCGCCGCTTTAACACTTTATATTTGTCAAAGCGGATTCATCCTGAATGCTCTTTGGGCTGATTTAGTTGGCACGATTATTATTTTTGCCTTTGGCAGAGTTTATAAAAATTCAAGTTTTTATGATGCCTATTGGAGCGTTATCCCCCCCTTGCTCGCTGTTTACTGGCTGGTTTTCCATGTTTCACCTGATGTTGACGCGATACGTCAGGCTATGGTGTTAATACTTGTTTGGTTGTGGGGTATAAGATTGACTGCAAACTGGGCTACATATTGGGATGGGTTGACACATGAAGATTGGCGTTATGCCCCAATTCGGGAGAGAGCAGGAAAATTTGAAGCTGTTGCTGATTTTGCCGCTATTCATCTGTTCCCGACATTAATTGTTTTCTTTGCTTGCTTGCCGATTTATGCAGCAGTGAGTGTTGGGGACAATGCCCTAAACTGGTTGGATTGGATTGCTTTTGCTGTTGTGAGTGGCGCAATACTGATTGAAACCGTTGCTGATCTTCAACTCCATGCTTTCTTACCAAATCGCGAAGAGGGTGAAATCATGCAAACAGGTCTATGGAAATATTCACGCCATCCCAATTATTTTGGTGAGATGAGTTTCTGGATTGGCTTAATGCTTTTTGGCCTTGCGGCACATCCAGAGGGTTGGTGGTGGATCATGCCGGGTGGAATCGCGATGACTGTCATGTTCTTTTTTGTCAGCATACCGCTCATCGATGATCGAAGTAAGGAGAACCGTCCTGGATATGACGAGCATATGAAAAAAGTATCTGCGATTATCCCATGGTTTCCGGCACAAAGATAAATGGTTAAGAAACGGATTGTGATTGCCGGCCTTGGGGATGCCGGCCTTTTGTCCGCAATTCAGCTTAATAAAAAATTCGATGTCATTGGTGTTTCACCAAAACCATGTCTGGTGAGCGGGCAGGAGCTTGGCCCCAGACTGGCGCGCCCTAAAGATTGGGAAGAAAATTATCTTATCGATTATGACCGATTTAAGGGTCTTAAAGGTGTTGATATTCGTCACGCCAAAGTTTCGGAGATTATAGCTGATGAAAATAAAATTAACCTAGTTGCATATGGCGGTTCGCAAGAGACAATTTCTTATGATGCTTTGGTCATTTCATCAGGGACGCGTAACGGTTTTTGGCGGACAGGTCATTTTGAAAACAATGATGATATTCAACGCAATTTAGCTGAAAAGTCTAAGGCTATTTTATCGGCAGCCAGTGTTGCAATTATTGGCGGTGGGCCGACGGCTGTAAGCGTTGCTTCCAATATTAAAGAAATGCGTCCGGAAGCCGCGGTGCATCTGTTTTTCAGTCAAGAGATGCCTCTACCAACATATCACCCGCGAACACGGCGAAAGGTTGAAAAGTTTCTCAAGAATCAAGAGGTAATATTGCATCCCTTGCACAGGGCAGATGTGCCCGAGGATTTAGATGTTGAGGTTTTTTCTCGTAATCCGATTAGCTGGTCTACGGGGCAATCGCCTTTTGATGCTGACCTGACGCTTTGGGCTATCGGTAAATTGACGCCGAATAATGAGTTTATTCCTGCAGACATGCTCACAAATGATGGTTTTGTTAAGTCTGACAGTTTTTTGCGCGTGCCCGGTCATGACAATGTATTTACTGTGGGTGATATCGCCAAAACGGACGATAATCGTAGTTCAGCAAGAAATGCCGGGCATCTTGTTCTTGCTCATAATGTTCAAGCATGTCTTGATGGAAGTTCAGAAAAAATGAAGCCCTTTAAGCCGCCACGTTATCGCTGGGGGTCAATTCTCGGAGTTCAGAAAAAAGGTTTGTCGATTTTTACCCCAAATGGAGAGCGTGTCGGGATTTCGCCGTGGTGGGTCAAAAATCTTCTTTTTCCGGTTTTTGTTTGGCGGTTGATATATCAGGGGTTAGAAAAGCGGCGATGAAAGTTCCCAAAACGCCTCCCGGTATAAAAATGGATATTGTCATCAACGAAAACCCTATTAACAAATATTCATTCTTCGCAGCTGAGTCGAAAATAGCTGATACGGGCAGTCTGATAGATAATATTATCGATTAAGAAAACTGCCCCTTTCTGTTGAAAAAGGGGCAGCTCATTTGTATTGGTATGCAAATTTATTTGCGAATATCAGCCGGTGTCATCGGGCCATAGGTTACAAGACCGTATGTAGCTGTCTGACCAAGTGGCTTTCTAAACTGATTAAGAGAGCCGATGAATTTCGTAAATTCTGGGTTTTTAACGCTGGCATTCACAAAATTAAAGCCATCGGAAAGCTCATCATAATTATAGACGACAACATGGGTTAAGCCGGGGGCGCCGCCAACGAGAACTTGCCATATATCAAAACCACCCGGCATATCTTTCATAAATGGTTTGCTCATATTGGCGCCAATAGCCCCAACATATCCCATAGGGTCCGTTACCATATTGAACTGGGCAAGATAGGATCTGTTACCCGTGGATGGTGACTCACCGAAACCGGCTACCCATTGAAAGAGAGCTTCATTTTCAAATGTGCTGTTTTGTGACAGGCCTTTGCGGAAGGCTGTGAAATCAGCATCATTTCTGATTTCCCCCATAAGTTTTTCATAGTCTTCCATGCTTTTATAGATGACTTGAAGCCCATGGGTTTCGGCATTGGCGCCGTTGAAAGCATTCAATGTGAAAATCATTGAACCGTTAAATTTTTTAAAAGCTTCAGTTTTGGAAAACGTGTCAATTGTTGCAGCAAATGCTTGTTCATTTTCTGGCGCGACAGCATAGCTGTAACTGAGCCATACGGCCTGTGCATTTGCGCTGGCGGTCATTACCAGCAATCCGATTAAAAAGAAAAACATTCTCATAACAAACTCCTCCTTGTATTACTAACGCCTAAATATCCTGAGTTTTTTTTGGGAATCTAACAACACAAAACAATAGCGACGGCGGCATAAGAAGTTTTTTTCCACAGTTTACTGCATTATTTGGTTTGGTCGTTGTGAGCGCAAAATCTGGATTAATTTTATAAAATCGTCACATATTTGAAATAAATACACAGAAATTACATATTCTGAAATAA
>ERZ802830.3167-NODE-3167-length-14241-cov-23.5219_pt1 | contig 14241 bp, 10 predicted proteins | sample MGYA00345654_ERZ802830 | MGnify/ENA primary metagenome ERZ802830 (study PRJEB30503, sample SAMEA104212375) | marine metagenome | biome: Westerlies Biome; feature: [SRF] surface water layer (ENVO:00010504) within the epipelagic zone...; material: water... | reverse complement strand
CAAATATATCAAAAGAAATAGTACTTAAAATTCAAAAAGCTGCTGAAGCAAGGGAGGCTGCAAGAAAAGCAAGAGAACTAACTAGACGAAAAACTGCTTTAGAAATTACGAATCTTCCAGGTAAGCTTGCGGATTGTCAGGAAAAAGATCCATCACTTTCAGAAATTTTTATTGTTGAGGGAGATTCTGCAGGAGGTTCTGCTAAGCAGGGACGAGACCGTAAGTTTCAAGCAATACTTCCTTTGAGAGGAAAAATTCTTAATACTTGGAAATCAAGGACAGACAAGATTTTAGGCTCTACTGAAATTGGAACATTAATAACTGCTCTTGGTACAGGTATAGGTAATCAAGAATTCGATTTAAATAAATTGAGATATCATAAGGTTGTTATCATGACAGATGCTGATGTTGATGGATCACACATTAGGACTCTATTGCTAACATTTTTCTTTAAGGAAATGAGGAGTCTTATAGAAAACGGAAATTTATATATAGCCAGACCACCCCTTTTTAAAATTAAAAGAGGAAAGGAAGAGCATTATCTTAGCGATGAAAATGCACTTCAAGAATCTCTTATCAAATATGGAACTAAAGACTTTTTGTTTAAAACAGCACTTAAAAATGAGTATTCTGGGAAGGACCTAACCAATATGCTTGTTAAGGTTGGAGAAATAATTGATCTTTTCAATAAAATACCAGATAGATATGATCAAAAAGTACTAGAACAAATTGCAATTGCAGGATGTTTGAATACAGATAAATTTTTAGATTCTAAAGAAAAATCAAAAGAAGCCTCAAATTACGTTGCTCAAAGGATAAATATTAGCAGACCTGATTTTGATCGTGGATGGAAAGGTGAATACTCTAAAGAAAATGGCTTTGTGTTCAGAAGAGAACTGAGAGGTGTAGAAGATATCATTAATATTGATAATGACTTACTCCATTCTCAATTAATTGAAAATCTCAACAAAAATTATAGTGACATTTTACAGCTTTTTGAGTCTCCTGGATTATTAATAAATAAAGAAGGAGATCAAATTGAGATTTATTCACCCTCACAATTATTAGATACGATTAATGATATGGGTAAAAAAGGCTTAACAATGCAGAGATATAAGGGCTTAGGTGAGATGAACCCTGAACAGCTGTGGGAAACAACACTTGATCCCAACAACAGATCTTTAATTCAAGTTAAGATTGATGATGAAGAGTCATCAAAAGGCATCTTCGAAGACTTAATGGGAGAAAATGTTCTTCCAAGAAAAGAATTTATTGAAAGTCGTGCTGAGAGTGTGACTAATTTAGATATTTAATCAAAACGTACTCGATATAGGTAATTATCGTTTTTCTTTAGCCATTTAATTTGTTTCTTATAATCAGGACATAAACTTTCTACCTGATGCCAGAATTTGTCGCTGTGATTAAATTCAATTAAATGACTCAATTCATGAGCAACAATATAATGCATGACTTCTAGAGGAGCAAAAATAAGACGCCAATTAATACTAATAACACCAGCTGAATTGCAATAACCCCAATAATTATAACTACTGGATAGCCTTATTTTTTTTACATGAACTTTTAAATTTTTAGAATAATTTTCAATTACATTTTCCAAGATAGAAAGAGCTCTTTTTTGCATCCAATCTTTTAGTATAATTTTGTGTTTATTATCTTTTCCTTTAATAACTAAACTATTTTTTGTAGTAAAGACGTTTGTATTGGTATCGTTTTCAAAAATTATTTTTTTTGTTCTTCCTTCAAATAGAATATTAGAATTATTCTCTATGAATATTAGAGGAGAGAAGGAGTTTACTTGTTTATATATCCACTCAGCATTTTCTTTAGCAAACGTCAGCCCTTCATTAAAACCAACATATTTTGGTATAGAAACCAATCCTCTCAAGTGTTTTTTATCAAAAGTAAATTTATAATTGCGTGATAATTTATTTTTTTTGACTATGATATCAATGGCAGTATTTTTATATTTTAAACAGAAATTTTTTTGAGATTTGCTGGCCATAATGCAACTATAAATTATTATATAAATATTTTAACTTTTAAATTTACTTTGAATAATTCTCTTGAGCTATCACAAAATGAAGACATTAACTTACGATTAAGAACACTCAATCTTATTCGTTGGATAGCAGTGCTTGGCCAATTCTCTGCTGTCGTTATTGCTTTTTTTTATTTCCAGATAGTTTTTAATATTTATATCTGTATTTTATTAATCTTACTTAGCGTAACTCTTAATATAGCTGTAAGCGTTTTATATCCTCTGACAAAAATTCTAAACTATAATGAAACCTTCTTTTATTTGGTTTTTGATCTAATCCAATTAGTCTCACTATTGTATTTAACTGGAGGACTAACAAACCCTTTCTGTGTCTTGATATTAGCACCACTTGTAATTGCAGCCACATATTTAGATTTTAGAAGAACGGTTCTGATAACAGTGGTTGCAATCATCTCCCTCAATTTTTTAGCTTATTATTACTTTCCTCTTGAAAGCATAACCCTTGGGATAGGTAAAGATGATTTTTCAGGATTTGAAATATTTTTAATCTGGTCAGCCTTAGTAATTACTTCAATCTTTATAACAGCCTACTGTTTTAGAGTTGCAGATGACTCAAGGAAAACAAGACAGGCTCTAAGACAATCTCAATTATCGTTATCCAATGAAGAACAAGTCTCTGCTTTAATGAGTTTAACAGCAGCAGCTGTTCATGAACTTGGAACACCACTATCAACAATTTCAATCATCAATAAGGAATTAGTTAACAATAACAAAGATGGAGTCTTAGGTGAGGATTTATTGGTTATCCAGTCTCAACTAGAGCGGTGTAAAGAAATATTAGAACGACTGAGATCAAATAATTTATCTGATAAAAGTAATGAATTTATCAATCAATTAAATTTTGTCCGCTTAATAAATGAAATTGTTTCACCATATGATAATGATAAAATAAAATTTGATATATTTTTTGATGACTATTTTGAGAGAGATAAAGTTGTTATACCCAGATCTGCTGAATTAGTACACTCACTAACTAATATCATAGATAATGCATTTAAGTATGCCATAAATTCTGTAGAAATCAGTCTAAAAAATGAGCAGGAAAAAATCATAATAGAAATCGTCGATGATGGTCCAGGTTTTGCATCAGAAATTTACCCATTTCTTGGTGAACCATATTTACGCAATAATAGGGATAAAAACAAGGAAGGTCTTGGTTTGGGCTTATTTATTTCAAAGAACTTACTTGCAAAGTCACTTGGTGAGATTAAGTTCCTTTATAGAAAAAATAAAGGTGGATGTGTTCAGGTAATTTTAATTAAAAGTGCTTTAGGACTTCAAAATGAATAATATAGAAGGTAATTTAAATTTGGATAAGTCGTTATTGATACTCGATGATGATGATGTATTCAGAAATAGACTTATCACCGCCATGAAGAGAAAAGGGTACGAAGCATATGGTGTTGCTTCGGTTAAAGAGGCCAAGTCTTCATTATCTGAGAAGTTTCCAAAATATGCCGTAGTTGATCTAAGGCTGGATGATGGAAATGGCTTAGAGATAGTATCTCTACTTTCAAAGCAAAGATCTGATAGTAAAATTGTTATGCTTACTGGGTATGGAAACATTCCAACTGCTGTAGCAGCTGTGAAGGAAGGAGCTTGTGACTATTTGGCTAAACCTGCTGATGCAGACGATATCGATGCAGCTTTAAAAGCACCTTATTCATCTAGTCCAGAGCCCCCAAAAAATCCTATGTCAGCTGATAGAGTAAAATGGGAACATATTCTTAGAGTTTATGAGTTGTGCAATCGAAACGTTTCTGAGACAGCTAGAAGATTGAAAATGCATCGAAGAACACTCCAAAGAATACTTCAGAAGAAATCACCAAAATAAAATTTACAGAAATTAAGCTACTTTACGGCCTTTATTGATTTGTTCAAGCTGAGCTAATCCTTCGTTTGCTATGTCAATTCCTGCAACTTCATCATCTTCAGCGTTAAGCTCTTCCATGTTAACAAATTCAGCGTAAGTTTTTCTCGTTCTTTCAGTTATGATGTTCGCTTTAAGTAACGTTTTACACAGTACTCTGAATATATTGTTACTCTCCATCATTTCTTCGCGTATTACGGAGTCTCGATCAATTTCTTGCATAAAATGTTTAGTAACAAATTTATGATCTAAGCCGACACTTTGATAGATTGCCTTCTTTTCCCAAGGATTAACAAGATTATAGAGTAAATCTTTGAAAATCATCGCTGACCAATCTTCCACTTTGTACCTCTCTGATTCAGACAACTTTGGTACAGTTCTGTCTGCCCAAATTTTACCAAACTTATGATGAAACGCCTCATCACTCATTGTAAATTTTAAAAGAGTTTTTAGGAGTGGATCATTAGTGTCTTGGTGAGCCATTCCGAATGCTCCCATTGCAAGACCTTCAATCATCATCTGCATGCCTACAATTTTTTTATAAACAACATCTGAAGATACAATTTGTTCTAAAATTCGTCCTAGAGTTGGACCTACTGGATATGGGGATCCCCACCTTGCTTTTATATAATTAGTGAATCCAGTAACATGTCTAGCTTCTTCACGAGTTTGGTTAGCTGCGTATTCTTGTGCGCCCGGATCTTTTAATACATGACAAAGGCTTGCGCTTAAAGATAAAGCACCTTGCTCACCATGCAGAATTTGAGAAAGCACCCATCTGAAGCTTTCATTATTTAATTTTATTTTTTGTTTTTCAGTTAAGCTATTAGCGATCGCTGGAACTCTAAGTTCCATACAAAAGACATCAGGGTCGACTATATATTCATTTTCCATATCGAATGGTTCATCGAAATCAATATATGATTTATCATTAGGGTCCCAAAAATGCTTATGAGTCGCTGAAATCATCTGATCAAAACTATCAACTCTTTCAATGTACCTATCTTTTTCTATCATTGGTATAAAATGACTAGGATTGGTAGCATTATATGCAGGATCTTTATTCATCGCATTTTTTCCGTTACGCGACATTTGCCACAATCTTTTCAGTTTAAAGATCTGATCTTTTGCATATATTTTTGCAAAATCTAATTTATGTTGAAGTTCAGCCATGCTTTAATTATACACAATTTAAAACATGTTCATAGAAATTTATGAGCATATGTTCATAAATATTAAAAAATAAATGATAAATTTCAGTAGTTTATAATTATTTAAAAATTATGTCATAATTTCAGTGCGCTATATATAGCTGATATTTATATTCGATTCTAAAAGATTTAGTTGTACAAATTACGTTTTTTTCCATATTTTGAGCCACTATTATAAATACTTATAATGTTACAAAAAATAGAAAATTGGTTTTTTAAATTTCGACTTCCTGTTCTTGCGGCATTCGTCCTCATTACAATTGTAATGGCTTACTTCGCAGTTCAAATAAGAATGGATGCTGGTTTTGCTAAACAGCTACCCAATAGTCACTCATTTGTAAAAACTTACTATGAATATCAAGATGATCTTAGTGGAACAAACAGCATTACTGTAGCTCTCAGAACTACGCAAGGGGATATATTTACAAAAGAATATTTATCCAACCTTTTTAGATTAAATAATACTATTAGATATCTTCCTGGAGTAAATCAGGGATCGATGCAATCTTTATGGACTCCTAATATTAGAGTAATGAGGGTAACAGAAGAGGGCTTTGAAAGTTCAGAGGTAATACCTGGAACTGTTATACCTGAAAACCTTACCCCTGAAATAATTGAAAATATAAAAGAAAGAATTTTAACCGGTGGCCATGTAGGAAGCATTGTTGCAAATGATTTTACATCCTCACTAATTAAAGTTGAATTAACAGAATATAATCCCAAGACTGGTGAAAAATTAGATTATCTTAAACTTGGCCAAGAAATTGAGACCATTAGAGAGCAGTATGAAATAGGCGAATACAGGGTTGAAATTACTGGCTTTGCTAAAATGATTTCTGATATTGCAAACGAAGCTTATAATGTTGTAATCTTTTTTGGACTAGCTTTCTTTCTGACCGTTTTAGCAGTTTATTGGTACTCAAGATCTTGGACATTAACATTTCTCCCATTAATTTGCTCATTAACATCGCTTATTTGGCAATTTGGGATGCTGAAAATTCTTGGTTTTGGATTAGACCCTCTTGCAATTCTCGTTCCTTTTTTAGTTTTCGCTATTGGTGTTTCTCATGGAATTCAACAGGTAAATCAAATAACAAAGGAAGTTATTGAAGGAGAAACTGCTGAATATGCAGCTAGGGCTTCTTTTTCAAGATTGCTTGTACCAGGGTCAATGGCGTTAGTTACAGACTTGGTAGGGTTTGGCACACTAATATTGTTACCAATAGGAATGATTCAGGAGCTTGGCATCACTGCTTCTATTGGGGTTGCTTTTAAAATTGTAACCAATCTAATTATGTTACCACTTGCAGCATCTTATGCGCGATACAATGAAAGTTTTGCAACCAGAGCACAGTCTGCAATTTCTTATAGGCAAAATCTTATGGGGTTTTTTGGAAAATTAGCAAGGCCAAGAGAGGCTGTTATTACACTTTCAGTTAGTGCAGTATTATTTATAGGCGCTGTATATTTAGCAAGTGAGAGGCATGTTGGAGATTTGCACGCTGGGGCTCCAGAGTTGAGGCCAGAAGCAAGATTTAATCAAGACATAAATGAAATAACCAAAAGATACAATGTTACAACAGATGTTTTAGTGGTAATTACCGAAGCGTCCTTCACAGGAGGTGTTAATCCCTGCAGGTCCACATATGTTATGGACGCACAAAATAATCTTCATTGGTATTTAGAAAATATTCCAGGAGTATCAAAAGTAATATCTCTCTCAAGCATAGCAAAGAGAGCTTTAAGCGGTTATGCTGAGGGTAATCTAAAATGGTCTTATTTACCCCGCAATGAACAAGCACTAGGTTTTGCTACAAGCGTTGTAGATCCATCTACTGGGTTGATAAACGAACAATGCTCTATAATGCCCATTTACGTTTTCACAGAAGATCATAAAGCTACTACTTTAAATACAGTTATAAGTAGTATTGAGGAATATAATGAAAAGTTCCGTGAATTAGACGATACAATAACTTTCAAAACTTTAATTGCAAAGCCTGCAGAAGGGACTGATGTAATACCAGCAGTTGATAGCTTGGGAGGTGAAGAAACCAATATTGAGGATTTATTAAACATTAATAATCCAAAGATATTTACTGATGATGAGTTCACTGATTTTGGATACGAGAACGGCTTCAATACAAGAAATATAATGCTTGGCCCTGGTCTTATTAATTATTATAGAGATATTGATTCATTCGATGACAATGTAAATTATATGGTAGGGGATATTAAGCAATCAGAAATAAGCTTTAAGGAATTTTTCAATAATAATCCAGAGTTCGAAAGTATTATTTTTGAATCTGATGAAATTAAAAATAGACTGGCAAGCGGATCAGTAGGAATTCAATATGCAACTAATGAAGTTATTGAAAAAGGTGAACTGCCAATGATGATAATTGTTTACATAGTAATTTTTATTCTAGTTTTTGTAACCTATCTTGATTGGCGAGCAACGATATGTTGTACAGTACCACTCACATTTGCAACTATGCTAGGTTATGCATTTATGGACCTAGCGCAAATAGGATTAAAAGTATCTACGCTTCCAGTTATGGTATTAGCGGTTGGTGTAGGTGTTGACTATGCATTTTACATCTATAATAGAACCCAGACACGCTTAAAAGAGGGTATGAATATAACTGAAGCTTTCGAACATACTTTTGCCAATACTGGTGCTGCAGTTGTTTTTACAGCAATTACTCTTGCAATTGGTGTTTCTACATGGTCATTTTCTGCATTAAAATTCCAGGCTGATATGGGATCATTATTGACATTTATGTTCTTAATCAACATGGTTTGTGCAATGACAACACTTCCTGCACTTGCAGTTGTACTAGATAAGCTTTTTCCTAGAAAAATTACTTCTGAGTAAGCTGAAGAAAAACATCCTCTAATTTAGTTTCTATTATCTTCATGTTTATTATTTGAGATCCTGAAGAATTAAGTGCATTAAGCATTAAATTAAAATTAACTTCACTGGGTTTATAGTTCACTTGAACTTGTCTATCTTTTATTTTTATCTCTACATTTAATTCATTAAGTCCTGATAAATCAAAACTATTATCATTATAATCAACAATCACCGTTACTTTATCTAAAAAAGATTTTATGTTGACTGTAGTATCATGAGCTATCAACTTACCTTCATTAATAATTGCTATTTCATTGCATAGCTCCTCTGCTTCATGCAAATAATGAGTAGTAATGATTATAGTTTTGCCATTTTGATTTAGTTTATGAATATTCTCCCATAAGTTACTTCTAAGCTCTACATCAACACCTGCTGTTGGTTCGTCTAGTATTAATATTTCTGGATCATGGACCATTGCTTTAGCAATAAGAAGACGTCTTCTCATTCCTCCAGACAAAGTTCTAGCATATGCTTTGGCCTTATCTTCTAATGCAAGCATTTTCAGAATTTCCATTGTTTTTCTGTCTTTCTTTTTAATACCGTATAAGCCAGCCTGGATTTCTAAAAGTTCGTATGGAGTAAAAAAAGGATCAATGTTTAATTCTTGAGGTACAATGCCCATAAGCCTCTTGGCTTCTATTAAATTACTTTCGTGATTGATATTTAGGACTTCAATTTCACCAGAAGTTTTTTTTGCCAAGTCTGCTAATATATTAATGAATGTAGACTTCCCAGCTCCATTAGGTCCAAGTAAGCCAAATATTGAACCTTTCTTTATTGCCAATGAAATATTATCTAATGCAAGTTTATCAGTGTCAGAACTTGATTTGTAAACCTTGCTTAAATTATTAACTGCTATTGCCAATTCACTGTTCATATATTTTATTAATTAAGAGAATATATAGTTTTTCAAAGTAATTTCTTGTATCATTCAGTATATGAATTCTCCAGAAATAAAAAAAAATCAAGATGAAAATATTGAATTGGTATCATCAAAAAAAGTAAGTTGTTCTGGCCCCGATGGTCCACTTGGGCACCCAAAAGTTTATCTAGATATGGGCGATAATGAAAGCGTGGTTTGTCCTTATTGCAGTAAAATATTTAAATTTGTTTAAATGAAAAGCAATAATCATCTTTTTTTAGTTGATGGCTCAGGATATATTTTTAGAGCATATTACGCATTACCACCATTATATAGAAAGAGCGATGGATTACCAACCGGTGCAGTAAACGGTTTCTGTAATATGCTTTATAAGTTAATTGAAGATACCAATAAAAGTATTGGACCAACTCACTTGGCTGTAATTTTTGACAGCGCAAGAAAAACTTTTAGGAATAACATTTATAAAGACTATAAAGCTAACAGAGGTGACCCACCAGAAGATTTAATACCACAATTTAAAATTATAAAGGATGCAGTTACTGCTTTTGGGATTCAATCAATAGAGTCGAAAGGATTTGAAGCAGACGATATTATAGCTACATACGCTGATGCTGCTGTGAAAAAGAATTGGCAAGTTTCGATTGTATCGTCTGACAAAGATTTAATGCAATTGGTCTCAGAAAAAATCAGTCTTGTTGATACAATGAAAAATAAAAATATTGGACCTAAAGAAGTTGAGGAAAAGTTTGGTGTAGGGCCAGATAAGGTAATTGATGTTCAAGCTCTTGCTGGCGATAGTTCAGATAATGTTCCTGGGGCACCTGGCATAGGCATAAAGACGGCAGCTCAACTAATAAATGAATTTGGAAATCTTGAAAAATTATTAGAAAAGTGTGGAGATATTAAACAAGAAAAAAGAAGAGATAATATTAAAAATAATAAAGAGCAAATAATAATAAGTAAGGAGTTAGTAACTTTAAAGAAAGATGTAAAAGATATTCCATTACTTGCAGATCTAAAAAATAATAATTTAGCAATAGAGAAATTAGTGCCGTTTCTAGAGGATCTTGAATTGAAAAAATTAGCAGATCGTATTAGAAAAAAAAATCCGGAAGCAAAATTCGAAACTGTAAGTAACAAGGAATCAAAAGTTGAAAAAAAAGAAAAAGGCAATGTTAATGCTGATAAGGAAATTTCAACTAAAAATATAAGCACTAAATATATACTTATAGATAACGTAAAAAATCTGGAGGAATTAAAATCAAATATATACGATACTGGTCATTTTGTTTATGACGTAGAAACTGACTCTTTAAATATATTAGAAGCCAATCTTATCGGTATATCGATTTGTTATGGCCTTGAGACTTCTTACTACATTCCATTTCAACACACTGATGAGCTTAATCAAATAATAACAAAGCAAATTAAAATAGAAGAGTTCTTTAAAATATTTAAGCCGATAATGGAAGACTCATCAATTATCAAAATTGGACATAATATAAAATATGATAATGCCATATTAAAAAAATATGACATCAACGTTATTGGCTACGATGATACAATGTTAATGTCATTTATTTCTGATGCAGGGATCAATCGTCATGGAATGGATGATCTTGCAAAGATACATCTCAATAAAGAAACTATAAAATACAAAGAAGTTGTGGGAAGTGGAAAATCTCAGATCACATTTGATCAAGTTGATTTAAAGAGCGCATTAAAATATGCAGCTGAGGATGCTGATATTACATATAAACTTTATTTATTATTTAAAAAAAGAATAAACCATGAAAAAAATAATTATATCTATTCCAATATTGAGAAGCCCTTAATTGATTGTATTCAAACTATGGAATTCAATGGTATAAAAGTTGATAAAGAATACTTAAAAAAGCTATCAACAGATTTTTCAAAAAGAATTTTAAAATTAGAAAGTAAGATATACAAGGATACTGGTACAGAGTTTAATATTGCATCACCAAAGCAGCTGTCCGAGGTATTATTTGATAAACTTAAACTTATACCCCCAAAAAAAACAAGAACAGGAGAAAAATCTACAGGAATAGATGTTCTTGAAGATCTTGCCTACGGTGGCAACAAAGTTGCTGAAACCATTATTGAATGGAGACAGCTATCAAAGTTAAAGAATACTTATACAGAGGCCTTACAGGCTCATATTATTAAATCTACAGGAAGAATACATACTTCATATGCAATGGCTTCTACTAGCACAGGTAGACTTGCGTCTTCAGATCCAAACTTACAAAATATTCCAATCAGAACAGAAGAAGGTAGATCAATTCGTAAAGCATTTATTCCTGATAAAGACCAAACAATTTTTGCTGCAGACTACAGCCAAATAGAATTAAGAGTATTGGCTCATATGGCTGACGTATCTCAACTAAAAGATGCTTTCAATAATAATGAGGACATACATCAACTAACCGCGTCAGAGATCTTTAATGTCAAACACAAAGATGTCACTAAAGATTTACGTAGAAAAGCGAAAGCTGTTAATTTTGGAATAATTTATGGTATTTCTGCATTTGGACTGGCAAAACAGTTATCAATATCAAACTACGAAGCAAGCGACTTTATTAAAGAATATTTTAAAAAGTTTACTGGAATAAAAGAATATATGGAAAATACAAAAGAGCTTTGTAGAAAAAATGGTTATGTTGAAACACTGTGTGGGCGAAAGTGTTTTTTTCCACGAATAAAAGATAAAAATTTTGCATTAAGGTCATTTCAAGAAAGAGCCGCTATAAACGCCCCAATTCAGGGGACTGCAGCAGATATAATAAAGTTAGCTATGATAAAGATTAATGATAAAATAAAGTCTACTAATGAATGCAAGATGCTTCTCCAAGTTCATGATGAGCTCATTTTTGAAATCAAAAATGACAAACTAAAGAAATATAGAAAAATAATTGTAGCCGAAATGGAAAATGCACTGAAACCAAAGTTCGATCTCTCTGTACCTCTTTCGGTTGATAGTAATAATGCAGATAATTGGAGCGATGCGCATTAATGACTGAAACTATTATACTTGTTACAGGAGGATTTGATCCTATTCACAGTGGACATATTGCTTACTTTAAGGATGCAAAAAAATTAGGAAATAAGCTAATAGTTGGTGTTAACTCGGATAATTGGTTGATACAAAAAAAGGGTAGTGCGTTTCTTCCCATTCAAGAAAGAATAGAAATTGTTTCGAATTTAGCGGTAGTTGATGCTGCCATTGAATTTGAGGATGATGAGTACCAATCAGCGTCAAATGCGATTCAAAAAGTTTTAGAGATGTATCCAGATGATAAAATAATTTTTGCAAATGGTGGCGATAGAAATCAAGCTAATATTCCTGAAATGGATAAATTTGTGAATAATGAAAGAGTAAGTTTTGAGTTTGGAGTTGGTGGAGATTTTAAAAAAAATTCGTCTAGTTGGATATTAAAAAGTTGGAAAGGACCAGTCGAATATCGTCCATGGGGATGGTATCGAGTTTTAGATGATAGTGATGACCACAAGGTCAAAGAGATAGAGGTCAATCCTAAGTCCCGATTGAGTTATCAATCACATTCAAAAAGATCTGAAGTTTGGACTGTAATCAGTGGAGAAGCTTTGGTTACCATTGATGACAAAACAACAGAGCTAAAGATGAATGACTCAATATTTATCCCAGTTAATTCTAAGCATCGGTTAGAAAATAAATCAGAAATAAAATTAAATATTATTGAAATTCAAACGGGTTCATATTTTGGTGAAGACGATATAGAAAGATATGAAGATGACTACAATCGATCATAATTTATGAAAGTTAATTATTCCTATGTTTATTTGGCTTTTTTTTTACTACTTAATATATTTAATTTTGTAGATAGAAATCTTCTTATAGCCTTTGCTCCTCAAATAAAGTCTGAGTTTAATCTTACAAATGTGCAATGGGGACTCTTGACAGGCGTTTATTTTCTCTTCTTCTATTCAGTATTTGGGATATTTATGGGAGTACTTGGAGATAAATTTAGTAGGATGAAAATAGCAGCAGCGGGAGTATTTTTATGGAGCTTAATGACAGCTTTTACTGGTGTTGCGAAAAATTTTTCACACTTAATCGTCGCTAGAGCTTTAATTGGCGTTGGAGAATCCGCATTAACTCCAAATGCAATATCAATGCTATCTGATCTTTTTAAACAAAATCAAAGAGGAACCGCGTCTGCTATCTATTACTTAGGCATTCCTCTGGGCGTTGGATTTGGAATGTTAATTGCAGCTTTTTTTGGACCAGCTTATGGGTGGCGCTCGGTATTTATCACATTAGGTTTGATTGGAATGGGACTTGGAATATTAACTTATTTTCTCCTTGAACCTAGGCGTGGTCAATTAGATATATCTTTTGATGAAGATAATAAATCTACAAGTATTCGAGATATCATTAGTATGACAAAACACGCCCTTTATAATTCGAAATGTTTAACATTTGTGATTATTGGCAGTATCTTTTTGCATATTCCATTAGGAGCAGGAAACTTTGAAGTTTTATGGGCTGTAAATGAAAGAGGTTTTACTGCAAGCTCATATAATTCTTTGTTTGGAATATTTTTTATATTAGGAGGCACTGTTGGAGCAGTTCTCGGTGGTGTTTTATCTGATCGCATAAGTCATTACTTCAAAGGTGGCGTAATGACCTTTTTAGTTATATCTTATTTGATTTTAACACCCTTAACTATTAGTTATCGATTTATAAGTCCTGAAACAAACTTCTTCTATTTAACTTTATTTTTTGTTTCATTTAACGTGACCTTTTTCTATGGACCTGTATTTGCTTCAGTACAGGAATTAACTCCCGTTAAAGTGAGGTCAACTATGGTTGCTGTATTTATATTGGGAGTAAATATTATTGGAATGGGAGTAGGTAGTTTTTTTACAGGCTATCTTATTGATTACGTATTCAAAGATTTTTCATCTCCGTATACATTTTCTTTAATTTCAATTGGGCTTACAGGAATTTTAGCAATTATTTGTTATTATATTGCCAGCTTTAGCTACAAAGATGACATCGAGAGAGTAAATAAATCTTAATTAGCAATAGGACCTGAAGCTCTAACATTTTCTTCAACGTCAGATTGAAACTTAGTAAAATTACTAATGAACATTTGTACTAGTTTTTTGGCCTGCGCATCATAATCAGCCTCACTTTGCCAAGTTTTTTTAGGATCCAATATCTCTTCATTAATTCCATCAACTTTCACTGGAACTGAAAAGCCAAAATTTGGATCTTTT
>ERZ802830.3166-NODE-3166-length-14246-cov-8.24445_pt1 | contig 14246 bp, 22 predicted proteins | sample MGYA00345654_ERZ802830 | MGnify/ENA primary metagenome ERZ802830 (study PRJEB30503, sample SAMEA104212375) | marine metagenome | biome: Westerlies Biome; feature: [SRF] surface water layer (ENVO:00010504) within the epipelagic zone...; material: water... | reverse complement strand
TACGCAAGTCTTCATTAAAGTCCTCAATGTCTTCACATTGGGGGTCATCATAATGCTTATGTGCGTATGCGTTAAAGTTTTTTGCTGTGATTTTGTCAAATAGACCCATAATATAATTGTTTAGTTGTTGTGTCTACTAGTATTTAGTAGACTCAACTAAAGAAGTTTAAACGATTGAACCGTAAACTTTGAATGAACCAGTTTCTAACTGTTCATATTTAACTTTGAGAGAAATGTTTCTTTCTTCTTTCTCAATCTCATCGATAGGTGTATCTACTGATTTACCAAACACCCCACCAAATTGAGTAAACTCTAAGTTTAATTCACCAGAACCTGAGAACTCTTCATCTTGTACTACACCATGTCCTTCTGATTGAACTTTCTTATGTAGACCCATTTGAGAGAGTTTTGATTCCATTTGTTGAATAGCGGCGAGAGGATTCATAAACTCTGACACTGCAACATGACCCAACACTGCATTAAGTTTGTTCTTAACTGCCTGTGAATCTATGTCATAAGGTACTGTTGAGTCTAAACCAAAGTCCCCACCTAAATTTTCAATTAAATATTCGTTAAATGTTTTCATAATTTTATCCCTGTATTGCAACACCAACACCTTTAACTTCGGCGTTGGCTGCAAAGACTTCATCAGAGGCGTCTTTTGATACGACCTCTGATGTATTTGCTTTTAAAGTGAATGTCCCAATTAAACTATTAGCACTAGTCTCAATTGACACTAACCTATCTGTTGCGCCTGTGTTGACTAATCTTACGGCAGTTGAACTACCAAAGTTAGAACCGTTAGTAGAAGATACTCCACATGCGGCCTCTGTTCCCAATACTTTAATTTTCATAATTATTCTCTTATGCAGCTACTGTAATTGTACCAGCAGCAGTACCAATTCCTGCGATATTGGTAATAGTTGCGTTTGTAGAAGTACCGTTATCTTTTACAGTACCACCGTTTAGAGCCATCGCATTTGCACCAATACTTAGAACATCACCGTCACTTGTAGCAGCGTTAGCTGCACCAATCACAAGACTGAATACTAGTTCGTTAGAACCTGTACCACTTGCGTATGATAATGTGTGATTTGCTCTTTGGTCATTTACAACTGTAAGTTGTGGTGTGCCTGTGACTGCAACTGCCTCGTTAAATCTGACTCGTACAGATAATGTACCACCCTCTGATTTATCAAATGCTGTTGAAATAAACTCTATCTCTGTAATATCAGCAGAACCAATTGAAACTGCAAGTCCACTTACTGCACATAAGATTTCGTCTGTTGCGCCACTTTTAGGGTTTTCAAATCTCCAACCACTAGCGTCAGCGTAAACTTTCTTCTTATCTGCATCGGTTAACCACTTAGGTTTCGATTCGTCTGCATCTGAAATTCCCCATAATGCCATTTTATTCTCCTATTTCGCAACCTTTAAGATTGCATTAAATGTTTTACTAAAAGTGTTTTTGTCTTTTTGTAATAGTTGTAAGTATTTAGTTCGAATTGGTGCTCGAACCTTCATTAAAGTATCATGAACTTTGACTGCATCTGCGTTTTTGACCTTAATCTTCTTCATATCATCTGTTCTAACTTCACCATCTTTGGTTACATCTTTGAATTTACGAAGTTGTATTAACATCGTTGCATCTGGTCTATTCTGTACACCAGACGCCTTTGATTGCATTGCATCCATGGCACGATTGAAGACTTCATCCTCTTCTGCCTCTGCATACTTACCCTTTGCCATTGTTGATATCTTCAACAACTTTGCTCTTAAATCTTTCTCATTCTTAGATTGTGCAACAGCACGAGCAATTTTTTTATTACCTGCATCTGACATCATACCAAAGTCAGCAATCTTTTCCATTACTTGTTTGACATTTGATGATGCCTCAATTGCATCTGTAATATGTTTTTTATAGTTGAGTTTCTTCAACTTTTCTTTAAACATCTTTGTTCTGGCGTCTACTTTATCCATTAGTCTCTGTCCATATCGATGACACCATCGTAATGACCTCTTTCGATACCACCTATGTAATCATACAATGCTCTTTCTGCATCTCTTAGATTTTCCCAAACTTTATTTGGATTTCCTGTTGAAGAACTTCCACCTGTTTCAGCAGTATATTGCATATTATCTTGCATCTTTGCAACTTTATGAATTATTTTAATCATATCCTTACAACTTTTGATTTCTTTCTTTCTGTTGAACTCTTTACCTTCAAACTTAGTTTTCTTGTACATAGGTATTAGACCTTCGTCTAAGTCTTTACCTACATTATGTTCTTTGATTACTTGTACTAAACTTTTATATGACATATTACTTTAACTCTTTAGTCAACATTTTATCGATTTGAGGTGTTGATGTGTCTTTTTCTGTTGGGTCACCATATGATGATTTACCGATAACTACTCTTAGAAAGTCATTGACTGCCTTCTTATTACCTTTGATTCTGACATGTTTGCCCATCATAGAGGACTTAAGACCCATGCGTTTTGCGTTCTTTGATATTGCCATTGCATGTTTGTTCTGGTCAGCAGACTTAGATATTTTGTTTCTTGGGTCTACAGTGATGTTTGCAACTTCTTCATCTAACTGAGGTGCATACTTCTCACCATTCTCCCACATCTCTCTGTAAGTATCCATGACATTTTTCTCATCGGTCATGTACCCAGCGAACTTACCTTTCTTGATGGTGTTCTTCTTAATAATGTTAGATAGTTTATCTTTCTTCTGAAGAAGTTTCTTTGCCTTCATTCTGTCGTGGTACATAAATGTATATGTTTTACCATCTTTCTCATCTTTAACTGAGTAACCAGTAGCAGTCATCTTAGTGACTTTACCTTGTCTTTTATTACCTTGTTTGGGTTCATAGAAATCTACACCTGTACCATTTTTTATATCTTTCTTCGCCTCTGCACCCATGCCATGTTGTGCGAGTTTTCTGTAGTTTTCTGTTAAATCTGTTTCTTCTTTAACTATCTTTGGTCTACCACCAAGCTCATTTATTACTGCTTGACTCCAACCACCACCGTGGTCTTCTGCGGTCTTTAGTTTACTTAGTGACACATATAAAGGTTGCAAGTCTTTACCATCATCATAATCGGATGTTTTACTGTAAGTTTTGTCAATCATAAGACCGACTTTGTATGCACTTGAACCCTCTTCAGGTGTTGAGTAAACTGGTTTCTGTTTGATTTTGTTTGTTCTGCAATATGTATCAATCATCTTCTTTGCAGTTTCATAGTCTTTCTTATTTTCTGGTGAAGTGATTCTGTCTCCTTTACCACCTCTGAACTGAATGTAGAAATCTACACATCTAGGATACTGTTTGTCATTGTAAGGTTTGAAACCCTCTTCTACGGATTCGACTGATACTTCTTTGTACCCTTGTCGTTTGTAATCAGCAATCTTCTTCTCGTTGCCTTGTCTCTTCATACTGACACCTGATGTGCCTTTAGAATCGGTTTTTCTTAATTTTATATACTTATGTTTGTCTTTTTTAGGTGTTGCAAACTGTTTAACTAGGTCATCTCTACCATAGAATGAACCCTCTTCTAAATCGTTGAGGTCATCTTTAAATGTTTCTTCGTTTGCATATCTTAATGCGTTCTGAACTTCTTTCGACTTTAAAACTTTATCACCAAAGAACTTTTTGATTTCTTTAGATGCGATATCCATAGCACCACCCAAATCAAGTGCAACTTCTACTGCCTTCTTGATATCGCCTGGTTTTACTTTGTTTCTACGAAAATAGGCAGATGTTTCTCTACCTGTGAGTTTTTGTTTGCCGTAAGGACCTAAAGGGTTTACTTTACCATCCTTATCTAAAACTGACTTTGCCTCTTGAAACAGATTCATGTTATTTCTCGATTGAGTTGATAATAGTCTTAACTTGGTCTAATCCATACTTCTCTATGATTATCATGAAGTCTTCTTTCATTGCCGTCAAATCTTTTAGATTACCACGATATTTGATTTTGTCTTTGCCTTCTTCGACTTCTTCTTCATCGTCTTTACCTTTCTTCTTATCGATTGCCTTTTTCAATGCAGGTGGTAATTCGCCCTCATCCATTTTCTTGGAGATTGCCTGTCTTTTCTTATGAAGGTATTCGTCTGAAGAATCAGTATCGCCATCATTATCGATGTCTTTGTCTTTACGGTCTGCAAACTTCTTCTTAACTGCATCTTTTTTAACTTTATCTAGACCTTCACCATCGTCTGACTTGTCGTTGGTGTTATCTTCGTTCATCTCATCTCTTATCTTTGCCTTAAGGTCTCTGATATTGTTGTTAATTCTATCGCCCTTTTCTTCATGACCATCAGCGGCGTCATCTCTACCTTGTTCTCTTGCCTCTTTAGCAGAATCATCAGCTCGTTGTCTTTGTGTTCTTAGATTTTCGAGTTTGTCTTGCATACCCTTGATTCTTTGTTTCTTTAGAGCTGCGTTTGCATTAAACGGTTCTTCTGATAGATGACCCTCTAACATGGTTCTCATATCAGCAACTAATTGGTCTGATACACCCTTATCTGTTAATTTCATTATAGTTCCCCTTGTTCGAAATAGTCAAACATCTTCTGTTTACCAGTTTCATTAAGTTTTAAAGACTTAGCAAGTCTGCCAAGCATATTTCTTTCTGTTAATTTTTCTATGGTTTTCTCAACTGACTCAGCTGATGTAGCAATCTCTTCTTCTATTTGTGCGAGTTCTTCTTTAAGTCTATCTCGTTTTTCTTCGAGTGACTCCACTGCCTTCTCTTCGCCCTCTGCGAGTTCTTTAAACTCTTCTTTGAGCATTTCCTCGATTTCATCAGATGTTAATTTCTCATCTATAATTGCTGGAGAAGTTTCGGTTTTATTAAAACCTCTTACTTCTTCTAGTTTATCTTTCCAAGTTTTGTTTTCCATGATATAGTTATTTATATGTTCTCAATCCTTACGACTAGGTCATTAATGCCTTTGATGACTCTATGATAAGTCATCTTGGGTATGTAGTAATCTAATCCTATTGTTAAATCTTTAGGCAATTTGTCATCTAACTGTAATTGCCAACCACTTCCACTCAATACATGTACACATCGATTCTTTTTATCTCTATGCCAAACGAGTTCGTCATCTGATATATTTGGTTCGAATGTTCGGTATATGAACTCTCGACCTGTACCATGCTGTTCTTCTATTCGTTCTCTGTATGGTTTCATACAAATATTTAGGTGTTATTTTTTACCAGAAAAATGAACCACCACCACTCAAACCAAGTTGTTTTGCGTATCTTGGTAGTCTACATGACCAATATCCTGGTGTGGTTTTATCATTTGCAGTATCACAATTATGTCTTGCGACATATGATGCTCTTGCCTTGGGGTCTTTAAATTTTACTGATAGACCTGATGTATCTCCGAATGTGACTTTCTTTGTCTTGCCACCGTCTTTAACATAGACATAGAACTTCTTAGGCCCGCCTGCTTTAGGTTTACCTATTGCAACATCTTTATCTTCTTCTTCAGTCATCTCCATCATAGGACAATCTAGAGGTACAAGTTCATTTTCATAGATATCATACTCACCTAAGTTTGTTTCTAAGACTTGTTTATCTATCTCTGTAAGATTATATCTTCCCTCTGCAACTAGTTTTCTTGCCTCTTTGATTACTTCAAAGTACATCATTGAACCTAGTCTGAATGGATTATCTAATAGATTAGTTTCGGTCATTTGCAGGTCTCTCAATGTATCATCGATTGCCAGGCCTTTAAATGTATTAATTTTCATTTGGTGTTACCTGGTGCAATATCTTTTAATGTCTTTTTGCCTTTGTTCATTTCTTTTTGTCTTACGACTTTTAACATCTTCTTGGCGAGTTTAGATATTACTTTTGTTTTCTTATCGAGTATCTTTTCTAAAGCCCTTTTCTGACCCATACCCAATTCTGCTTTGTTTTTACCTTTAAGAATTCTTGAGGCAATCTTATTCCTTGCCTGTTTTTGTGCCCTCTTCATAAGTTTCTTAGGGTCTAGAATCTTTCTCTTCATCGCCTTCTTTCGTGCAAAGGCAATCTTCGCTCTATTCTTACGCATCGCTCGGCGTTTCTTCATTCTAGTTTGTATAGAGTCTACCTCAGAAATTACTTCTGTTGTAGATTCTTCCTCAAATAAAGACCTGAAATCCTTAATCATTACTTCACCATTAAATCTTTTGCTTTCTTCTTAAGTTTAATCTTTTTGGTAACCTTTCTGAGTTTGTTTCTAATTCTACCCATGATACCCTTTGCAAGATTCTTAAACATACCTTCGTTGATTATGTCATCTGCCATAGTAGTATGTTCGAATACAATCTCACCATCGCCTGTCATATGTTTGATAGCAACATACAATTCTTCTCTGGTCATTGTATCTCCTGCACCTAGACTAGCAGGTAGTTTTTCAAATTCTTTTGACATTTCATTCCACATGTATGATGCGAGCATATCTTTCTTACTGTATTCTGCATCATCATCATAGAATGTTTCTAGTTTCTTTTGACCCATTTGAAAATACTTTCTCATGGCATCATTCATTTTGTTATTTGCTTTAGTGATTTGTTGGTCAGTCATTCTGTCGCCAATAAATGCAAAGTAGTAATCACCTGTTCTAATTGGATATGATAGGGCCATAAAACTTTTTATAGGACTATTGTTTTCGTAATGTTGTTCTTCTTCGTTGTCTATAATCCATTTCATTTCTTCTTTATCAAATGCAACTTTCTTTGCAAACTTTTCTACAGGCATCTTTTTAGATAGTGCCTCTGATAGAATCAATGCATCGAGTTCTTCTTCAAGTTCTTTGAGTTCTACTGACTCATTGTAAGGATAACCTTTGAGAGGATTATCGAACAACATAGACATATGATTCTTCTTGCCCTCTTTGTTCTTCTTACCTTGAATCTTAATCATCTTGTCTACATTTTCAGTATAAGATGTTTCTAATTCACCTGGTGTATCTGCCTTGTAAGCGGCAAGCATTTCATCTGTACCCATTAGATGAACACCGTTGTCTGTTTTATTTCCGTTTGCCATTTTTCAATATCCCCTGTTTTACTAGTCTCTCTCTAAGTCTAGGTTCTTTTCTATTATAGTTTTTAGATACTACTGATAGATTTGATTTATCATTATTCATTGGGTTGTTATCTTTATGATGAACATCTTTACCCTTTATGTCTTTGTTGTCTTTTAACTGATTTCTAGCGGCGTTTCTTGCAGCTCGTCTTTTGATTTGGTCTGGTTTGCCTTGATAGTTCTCATACTCTTTTTTGTAATCTCTATCTTCTTCTACAGTATCTTCGCCCATTACTAACTGACCCAATGCCTGTGATATTTGAGTCAATACAGGTATTGGTATTTGTGCAATTAATTGTGCCTGAGCAGATGAAACACCTTTCATCTTACTTAACATGGCTTTGACTTTTGCGTTCTCTTCTATCTCTGTCTCTTCTGGTACACAATTAGGAACTACTTTTCCACCTTTCTTTTTTGTACCAACTTGTTTGTAACCATCCCAACATGCTTCATCCATTGTGAAGTCTTCGTCTGCAACGAATGACTCACCCCTAACTTTGTTTGCGAGGTCTTTGTCTGCCTTACCCCATGTGCCTGAACCTTTAGTGATAAAACTATTCACTCTGGCAAATGCCCATTGTGGTGCAGTTGTACCAGGTCTATGACCAGTCTTATATGCAGCCAATCCCCTATCGTAAACTTTCTTTAGAATACCATATGAGATACCTGATTTCTCTGCCTTATTTACCAAACCTGTAATCTTTTCTACTATCACGGTTTCTTCGAACATTGGTGATAAAGCTTTTACTACTTGACCCATTACTGCTGGGTCAATGTTAGCAATCATTTCAGAATCTTTTCTACTTAGATTTCTTATACCTTTTATTTTATTATGCACATTGGTATATTTAGCTTCACCCATTACTTCGCCAAACTGTTTCTCATAGTTCTTAGTATGAACTGACTTCTTAGTTTTACCTTCAGAATCACCAGGTGCAGGTCCACTTTTCTTTGATTTAAAGTGTGCATCTCGTTTCTGTTTAGTGTCTTTAGACAAACCACTATGATATTTTGCAGGTTGTGAACCATCTTTATCTTTAATGTCTTTGTCTTGTTTGACTCTTTGTTCTAAGATTCTTTTAAATAATGTAGTCATACTTCTATTTATGTAATTTCTTTGTTAATAGTTGTCTTTGTTTCCAGAGTGTCGCTCTGGTGTTTCCAGGAAATGATGTAGACCATGCCATCAATTTACCAAAGACTGAGTTAGTTTTTCTTTTTAAAGAATCTAAATCATCATCATTTGATACTTGCATGAAGTCTCTTTTGAATAGTTTCTGCATAGATGCAATATTCTTTTGTGAATTGTTCCAATCTTTCTTAACAATCGCATCTGGCAATTGTCTTGGTCTTGAACTGTTTCTTGCCAATGCGTTTGAAAGTGATGTACTGACATACACCATTTTAGATTCGTAACCAAGTTTATCTAACATGTTCTTATACGATTTAATCTTACTGTCGTTTGCACTTGTAGTATCAAAGATAAGACCAAGTCTATTGTCAATGTATCTGTCCATCAATCGAGTAGTTTGTCTCTTTGCCCTTTTTCTGATTGGGTCTCTGATATCGGCAGGCACTGCATTTAAGTCTAAGGTTTGACCTGCTTTCTTTAAACCATTTTCAAATGATTTATCAGTGTTGACTAGTTTTAATCCTAGAGCTTTCAACCCTAAACCATCTACTACAGTTGACTTACCAGAACCTGGACCACCCATGAAAAATACTGCCTTAAAGATACCTGGGTCATATACACCTTCTCTAAGTAAGTCTTCAATCATATAGTCTGGTAGAGTCGAGAACGACTCCTCTGCGATTCCCATACCCCTACGCACATCTTTGTATAGTTTGTCTGCGAGTTTTTTATCTGGCACACCACCTTTGAATGAATCAAAGTCATCTTGTTCTGCGGCTGCCCTCATCTTAGATGCACTCATACCTGATACATCATCTGCATCTGGATCCCTTTCACCAGCACTAACTATGTTTATATCATCGAACTTATAGAAACCGTGTCTTGCCTTTACACCATTGTATTTCTTAAGTAGTGTTTCGAATTCTCTGATTCTATCTGAACCAACAACCATAGTGATACTAGTATAACCTTGTTTATGTAATGCGTTTGCGACATCGAATACTGTTCTGGCGTTTGCATCTGGTACACCAACCTTCTTAGAAAAGAACTTTCTTAGATACTGAATCTTTGTCTTATGATTCAGTGGATTTTTTCTCTTATCATTTGAGTGAGAAGTAAATATCATTGGGTCGCCTTTCACTGACTTTGATACCTTGTTTAGTTTATCGACAAGTTTACCATGCCCAATTGTGGGTGGGTTGAACCTTCCGAATGAAAAAACAGCAGGTCTTTGTTTCGCCTCTGATATGAATGATTGTAATGTTTTCATTATTTGTCCCATGCCTTTGCAGCTGTAAAGTTATTTAGTGAGAACTCCATACGGTCTACTAACTTCACTGCCTTACCGTCATCATCGATTGCAACATACCCCTCAGGATTTACTACTTTCAAACCTGTGGGTGTTCTTACGAATGTGCCGATTGATTTTGCTTTGTTTAAACCATCTATGATAATCTGTTTCGCTTCAACCATGCCTACTTGAAACTCTGTCAATGCAGTTATGAATGGTTTAAGACTTCTGATATCTCTGACAAGGTCTTTACCTATTTGTTCTTTGATATCTTTGGTCTTCTGCATCTTTACTGCGCCAACTACTTTTGTTTTCCAATAGTTCTCAAAGTGTTTGAGATAATCATTATAGTTTAGATTGAACTTACCCTTTCTTATTTGGGCGTTCATATATGTTTTGTATGTTGCACCTGCACCTTTAGATGCAATGGTGTCTTGTATCTTCATGAACTTAATCAGTGAAGGTCTTTTGATTTTGTGAAATGACTTACCTGTTTTAGTAAGTAGAGTAGATAACTTAAGTGTTTCTTTTCCTGTGAGTGTAGAATTACCTGCAACATTCTTAAAGGTTGCATCATCAATCCATACATCATTGTTATGACCCAAAGAAGATATATCTGCACCAAATGATGCACCTAAATCATCTATACTTGAACCCTCGTATGTCGTATGAAATACTATACCATACTTGGCATTTGCAATCTGTTTACCCAATTCTGATTGAACTGGTACAGCATACATGATTGTGTTAGGTTGAAATGTAATGTGTTCTATATCATTTATTTTCTTCATCTTCTTATCTGCCTGAGTAAACATCAAGTCACCTTGCATTACTTTATTCCAGGATAGTTTAGATAGATACTCGAATGAGTCTATGAACTTCTTCTCTAAGTCTCCAGATAGTTCAGATGCGTTCTTAATTTCTGATACTGAACAATAGAACTTAGGTTCTTTATTGAATAATGATTTCTTTGCGACAAAGAATCTGCCGTCTTCTGGATGTTTTCCACAAAAGATTGCAGGTGCACCATCCCATTTGACAGTCATGTTGAATTTTTTCTTGGCATTTCCTTTCATCATGTCTCTGAGTGCGAGTAGAAAGGTTATAGAAGCACGACCACCATCAATACCGTTATTGATGATTTCATCTTCTAAGTGTTCTAGATGTAGATTTTTAACGGCCATAAGTAGTTATCACATTGTTGTGTATAACTACTATTTATGTATTTTGAAAGCTATGTTTCGAAAGAAGCGTCTGGATCAGCAGCTATCATCTCTGTAGCAAAAGATATATTAGCGGTAATTGATTGTACTGCATTGTAGGCGACAATCTTTTCAGCAGCGATTTCTGATTCACTCTTCTTATCTTGATTCCAATATGAATACATTCCACCTGATGTGGCGTCTGGATTTGCAGTTCTCCATGCATTAAGAGCTTCTATAATATTACCAGTGCCTGTCCATTCAAATATCTTATGTGGATGTGGAACATCATCTACAGTTGCATCTGAAGTTTCTGATAATCCAACGACTATAGAATCATCTGTCTCATCGGCGTCTTTAGAATAGAAATACATTGTTCTAGAACTTCCTGCATCTCCACCCATCAAACCATATTTCACTTGCCATTCAGAAAGCTTTGATTCCATGTCTGTTTTATATGCATCGTATCTTATTGTTGCCATTAATATCTCCGTGTTAAATTTCTATACTACTATTTAGTTTTTTGATAGCGGTCTAGAGTGCAATTTTTCTTCTAATTGAGAAACTTTTTTCATTAATATCTCTGCCTTTTTGGTTTCACCAACAGACTTGAGTTCTTTAATGTCTCTTTTTAGTTGTACCTTCTTTTGAAGTACTGATAATACTTCTTGAGGTTTTAAGTTCTTCGTCATAATCTATTATTTATATCACATTTTTTGGCCGACCTGAGAGGATTCGAACCTCTGACCCTCGGTTTAGAAGACCGATGCTCTATCCAACTGAGCTACAGGCCGAACATTCTCTAAGAAACATCATCTTCATATAAAGGTAAGTCTTCGAATCTAACAATAGGATTCTCAATACCACAACCTTTCATGAAGTTTTCCATTAAAGTTCTATGATGCACTTGTATGTTTTTCTCAGCACAATCTTTGTTATAACTGTTTTTAGCAGCAATATCTTTGTAAACAAGACCAATAATCATTTGTGATTTAGGGTCATTGCCATATTTCTCTTGTGCTTTTAAATCTCTATAGTATCTCTCTTCAATCTGGTCTCTTCTAAATGAATTGCCAGAACCAGTTGTAGCAAACTGCGAATCATTGGTATTGCCTTTACACCACTCTTCTCTTTCTAGTTTACTATCTTTACTTTCCCAATTCTTCCATTTCTTATTCTTGGGCCACATTCCTCTTTGTTCAATTAAACTATTAACATACTTTCTACATCTAGTAATTTGTTTATCTCTGAACCCATAACCTTTAATGATTTGAGTGACTAGTGGGTCTTTTATATCTTTGACTTGTTTGTTTTCGACCAAAGGTGCAATATCTTTGTATGCATCATCAAACTCAACATAGAGTCTGTCAAGTTCTTTTCTTTTGTTTAAGAAGTTTCCTAAAAGTCTTAACTCTTGCATAGTGAAGTCACCCTCAAAGATAACAACTCTAATCTCAGTGCAATGTTTTGTTTTTTGAAATGCAGGTTCAGTATGATTACCACCAACGATTAAGTATTCGCCATTTGGTAATTTATACATTGTGATTTGAAACTCAGAGGTGCTGAGTGAACCATCCATTCTATCTCTGTATTCTGAAATCTTTGATACAGATTTGTCTGTTGCAAATCTACACTGTAATTTTCTTACACCCTTTAATTGTTCTTTTGTCCACATCTCTACGCCTACAAATTGTTCTGCACTAGGCACATCATCATAGGCTTGTTCTGCCAATCCTTCTAGTAGTGAAACTCTAGGTGGTTCGTTTCTTTTCTGTGGAATACCGTTTGACTTATTATACCAGTCTGGTGATTTAGCGGCGTTTACTGATGTTAAGAAGTTGAGTTCATGTTCATAAGCATCAGCAATAGAACCAAACCAATCAATAGTATATCGCCAATCTTGTGGATTCTTTGCAAGTTCTGTTAAAAATTCTTTACTAGAAGATGTATGCCAATAGGTGCCATCTGTATGTGTTTCACCATCTTTCAGACCATGCATACCATAATACGATGGCAACTCGTTTCTAATATGTTCAAACAAATAACAAAATGCATCAAAGTCATTTGTCTCTGGCTTACCTAAATTAATTTCTCCGAATGGATACATATTAAAAATCTCCTTCTGCAACTTGGACAACTGTAGTGCCTCTTTTTCTCCACATTTCGACAACTTGATTTCTGTCGTCAAAGACTAAATCAATCTTGCCACCTAATTCTTCAAACTTATCTGCAAGTTCAGATTTGAATTCATCATCTTTTCTGAAATCGCCGTCTGGTCTTAAGAACAAACCTTGGTGGTTGTCGCCAATCCATTCTGCAATTTGTTTCTCTGTAATCTCCCTCTCTGACTCATTTCTTGCACTAAAGAAGGCAACTTGGTCACCTTGTGCAATGAATCTTTTTGCAATGTCACATACCCACTGAACTGGAGTATCGTTTACTGTTTCTTTTCTGAATGAAGTCCAATCGTTATTAGTTCTACCATCCATAGTATTACCATTTACAAAATGTCTCCTATGCTCTACATCAGCAATAGTGCCATCTACATCAAAAATTATTGTTTGTTTCTTTATCATGTGTCCATTATCGCATTAAATGAAGGTCACCGTCAACCCCTTTTAAGGTCAACAAACTTCCTCCTAGATTTACTAAACTGTTTCATTGGAGACTTAAAGATTATCTCTTCTTTAGTTCCAGTCTTGATATAACCTACGAGATGCAATGCATCATTAACAATGTAGGTGTGATTTGGTACAGGATATTTGGCGTCTGACCAATCGGTAATCTCTTTAAGATACTTCATGCGATTCTAACTCCTCTATTAATTTTGACACATCGCCCACCCATGTAGGATTGTCGATTTCATCAGAAAGAAAATCTCCTTCTTGCACTTCAATCGAAGTGATGTAATCGAATGACCCTCTCAGGCCATTGTACCTGTTGACATGTTTCATGACCAATGCAGCTGCACTAGCCTCAGTCAAACTAGGTGAATGGTAGTAAGAGTGTTCGCCCTCACCATATGCGTTCTCCTCATACACAAGGGTTTCGACATCGAACCCAATAACATAATCAGAACCTCCCTTAAACTTATGAAAGTTAGTGCCGTATTCTTCGACATTTTGGGTGGTTATTACATATTGGTTTCTCATATCAGTCTCCTTTTTTATTACTGTTCCATTCTACTAAAAAGTGAAGGTCATTGTCAAGCTTTTGTTTTAATACTCCTCTAATTCTAATTCTCTTAATTTACAATTATCACTTATTCTTACCCATATTTTATGTTTAGCTAATAATTCTAATAAGTCTGATAATGTATCTACTACTAACACATCACTATTTTCTTTATCTTTTCTAATTGTCATTTTTATAGTAGTTTAATGAGTTGTTGTTCCATCTCACACTTTAAATTCTGAATAAAAGACTTATAATCCCCATAGGGACCATCCCATAAAGACATTTTTAATTCTGTATATTCGGGATATGCAGAATAAGGGTAGATTGCAAACGAATCTGCACCGCTCTTAT
>ERZ802830.3165-NODE-3165-length-14249-cov-6.34106_pt1 | contig 14249 bp, 15 predicted proteins | sample MGYA00345654_ERZ802830 | MGnify/ENA primary metagenome ERZ802830 (study PRJEB30503, sample SAMEA104212375) | marine metagenome | biome: Westerlies Biome; feature: [SRF] surface water layer (ENVO:00010504) within the epipelagic zone...; material: water... | reverse complement strand
AGCCAGTTGTCGTACACATATAGGTTTAATTCATCCAATACACGTTCAAAATCCTTTAAAATAGTGAATGCTGTGTCGTTATCGTACACATTTTCTATAGTTTTTATAACGTCTTTTATGTCTTGCATTGCTAGATACCTTTTTTATGTATTTATCATAAGGACAAACTTATGTGAGCATTTATGTCTCCATCAATGTACCGTAAATATTAGTATGCAAATAAACATTTTGCTTAATAAACAAAGGAGTGCTAATGGGTAAAAAAACGTCCAGAAAGCGCCAGAACAGGACCAACGTCCTACCAATCAAACAATACCTTCCACAAAAACCACAAGATGTTAAGATCGTTCCTAGAAACGTTAATCAGGAGTCTTATCTTCTTAAGTTGCTCAACCCAAACAAAGACATTGTGTTTGGCGTAGGCCCGGCAGGTACTGGAAAGACATTGATTGCTGTTCAGGTTGCCATCAAAATGTTCAAAGAAAAACAAGTCAATAAAATAGTTGTTACACGTCCCGTAGTAAGTGTGGACGAAGATATAGGTTTTCTTCCAGGTAATTTAGAGGAAAAAATGGCTCCTTGGACCATACCTATATTTGATGTATTCAAACTATATTTTACAACATCAGATATACAAAATATGTTGTATGAAGGTGTGATTGAAATATCACCGTTGGCTTTTATGCGAGGAAGGACTTTTCATAATTGCTACATAGTAGCGGATGAAATGCAGAACGCCTCTGCAAACCAAATGAAGATGTTATTAACGAGGATCGGAAGTCGAAGCAAACTAGCAGTAACTGGAGATCTCGCTCAGACAGATAGACCAAATGACAACGGATTGTCTGACTTCATTGGGAAACTGAATCAGAGATCAAGTAACTTGATAGGTTTAGTTAACTTTGGAAAAAGTGACGTACAAAGGCACGAAGCAGTCAAAGAAGTATTAGATATTTACGGAGACTGATTTATTGTAACATCTTGATTTCTACGTATAATGTGGAAACCAAATGCTGTACAACTAATTCCACTGGTTTCGCCAGGTTGAAGTCCGTCTAGGTAAATCATAAAATCTTTATCCATTTGATTTCTTTTTATTACACCTAGGTCACCACCGTTGGCTTTACCACTTGGACAGTCGCTGAACATTTTTGCGGCTTGTTCAAAGGTTAATTCTTTGTCTAATAATTTTTTTTGAATATCAGCAATTAAAAATAATGCTTCTTCCCTAGACACATTACGTTGACTTCTTGTTGCGTCTTCATGTGCTATTAATATGTGACTACATCTCATTTTTTAAATACTTCCAACTATTTGGAAACTCCTTGTTACAAATATTATGTATTTGATTTGCGATATACCTTGTTTCTTCTTGAGTATCTTTAGCACATCTTAAATTACACACTCTAGCGAAAGCATACAAAGTACCAGACCATATCCATTCAGTCATCATACTTTGTGGCAGTACCATACGTGCTTGTTCTGGTGCTATGCCTTTTCCTATTAAAGAATTATAAATTATTTTACACTGTTCCATGGTCATATCTAATCTGTGTTTTTCGTTTGAATCAATAGAAACTGTGCCATCAGAACCTTGTTTAGAATTTTGTGGTCTACCTCTCCATTCTTTTGGTTCATACAATTCAGGTTCATAGTCCACATAACGTCTACTAATCTCATTCCATACTAATCCCACTTGATGTTTAACAAGTTGTCTAGCAACAAATATTGGAGCCTTTATTCTAAATTGTAAACTAGCATGAGCAAATGGTGACCAGTGATTATGTTTTGCTAGATACTTAATAAGTTTTTCGTCTTTGTCAGAAAGTGCTCCTGGAGTAGGACCTGCTGGAGTAATTCTTTCCCATTCAGACTCTTTGCTGTATGATACTCTAGCGGCATTTACTACCGAAAGATCACTGCCCATTTTATCTACTAATTCTACTTTCATTTGTCTTTAAAATATTTCTCAAGTTTATTTGCTTCACCTGAATGTTTTTCGTATCCAGGCATTGGTTCTTTTTGTGTGTCTAATACTGTCCATGCTTCTGACCATTTTTTATTAAACTCAACCCAACCTTCTCCATCAGGATCTGTGTCTGGTTTAATAGCATCTTCAGGACACTCTGGCTCACATACTCCACAATCAATACATTCGTCGGGATTGATAACAAGCATATTTTCTCCCTCATAGAAGCAATCTACAGGGCATACTGATACGCAGGTAGTGTGTTTACACATCAAACACTTGTCATTAACAACATAGGTCATAACTTTAGATATTTTGTAATTTAATCATTGTTGCCGCAAGATTGATCTCAGGATCAGCAACCAATGTATGATCAACAAGTCCTTGTTTGACAACAAGTATTGCTTTTTCTTGTCTTGCTTCATCACCAAACAATGAAATATTATCATACAACCATTTGTAGATATCTTCTATTTCATCTGGACGTGCTTGACTACATACAAGTTTTCTTGCTTCTGTGATCTTGCCTTGTTTAAACAATTCTGTCATTTCAAGTTTATAATCTGCTTCTGCTTTATCAGATTTTGCTGGAGGAACCAACGTACCATCTTGCGAATTCATTTGAACTGTATTGATACATTTTCTTAAATCAGGATATGTTGCTTTTACATAAGTGTCTAGTATATCTAAATCAGGAGTAACGCCTTCATCCATTAATATTTTTGCCACCCTTGTTGTGAATTCAGTTTGATCAATACGTTCTATGTGGAAGCCTTGACATCTGCTGTGTAGTGCTGGAATAATTCTATTAGGATAGTTACAAGTCAATATGAATCTACTTGTTGTATGATACTCTTCCATCACACCACGTAGTGCCGCTTGGGCATTTGGAGATAGATAATCTGCCTCATCAAGCAACACAATTTTAAAATCACCAAATGGAATCATTTGTACAAAGTTTATGATTGTGTTTCTTATATCTTCTACTGAATTTGTTCTACTTGCGTTGATTTCCAGTATGTCTAAATCATTAATTTCTAATTCATTGAACAATACTTTTGCCAATGTTGTTTTACCTATACCTGCGTTACCACTGAATAGCAAGTGCGGAATAGTTTTTTCTTTTATCCAAGATTCAACTTGTTTACGTTGATGATCATCTCTAAAAACATATTCACTTACAGTCTTAGGACGATATTTTTCTACCCAAAGTTCTTTCATATTATTTTACTCATTTTAGTTGTTTTCATTAAAGTCATCATATAAACTATATTTGGCAGTAAGTTCTTCTCCTGCTTTGATAGGTTTGACGGTCATTAAATATTTTACAGGCAATTGATGCCAAAATCCTTTTACATTTTTACAGTTGGGTTCATCTGAATGATTGTAAAATGCTCCTAAGGCAGTTCTTATAGCACCATGTGGAAAATTTTTATTTAAAACGTGTACAATGCCTAGTATAACATCTGCTTCAAAGTCTTTGGTTGCGAACACACCTAACCCTTGTACATTAGACTCTTTGATTGTAATCCCGTTAGGCAAAGGTTTATACACTATTAATCTCTCCTCATATATTCTTGACCCATACCACTCATAATCAATAATATATAAAGCACGGGCCATCCCCATCCTGCGATGGTTCCTGTCAAATGCAGTGTCATTAACACAATACCAGTGACCCCGGTTGTGTTTAATCCTTTAGATTGTATTACTGGAAGTTTCATTCTTACAGTATATGCGGTATACTGTGATTTGTCAAGTGTTAATCAGCCAAATGTACTTGTTCGTTGTCAACTCTTCTGGACAACACATCTTTTGGTTTTTCTTTGGAAGTTCCTAAAACGGATTCTGCTTCAACAATACGTACAACTGTTTTGACATCGTTGTCATCTTGCATTGTTATCCCTCTGCTCCATCTACCATGTTCAACCAAAATCCAATCACCAATTTCATAATCGTCATCATTCTTATGACCTTTGGCAATTACCCTTCCCCATCTTGGGTGTATACCTCTTGTTTGACCATCATCGGATGAAATAATAATTCCGCCAGCAGTTTTTTGCTCGCCGAATTCCATATCGGTTACAAGGACTCTATTATGGATTGGAGTAAGTGTGCCTTTATAGACTACAGACATTACTGATCTTTTTTAACAAAATTTCCGTCTGCGTCTTCAACCCAATCTTCTTTAGAAGTTTTTTCTGCTGGTTCTTCTACAACTGGTTGTTCTACAGGCTGTTCAGTTTTTTCTTTATGAGCAACTGTTCCAGGATGATCTCTATAATAATCTGCTAAAACGTCTTCTCTTTTCTTAACAATTTTACCACCTGGTCCTAATTCATCACCTCTAGCATTTACTTTAGCATTGCCGACTGCTGGAGTTAATTCATTTCTTTTTCTCAAAAGATCCATGTCTACGGTTTTACCCTGCATGGTCTTATAAACTTTTTTGCCTGTTTGTTTTACTGCCATTTTCTATTCTCCTGTTATATGTGTATTTATCTAATGAATTCCTTCCAGTCTAGTCGATACTGGATCGAATCAATTTTATGGATGCCTAGTAGATACAATACATAACTTGCTACCGAACTGCCTCTGCCTACACCCCACACAATCTTGTTTTCTTTCATAAATGTTACCAAAAAGTGTAAAAACTTCAGCAGATTCAAATGTCCTAGTTCTTTGAACTTGCTTAATTCTTCAGCCACTCTTTGTTTTGCTTCTGGAGTATCTGGGCATTGAGTATCCAAAAATTTTTCTATGTCAAACTGTTTGTAACTGTTTGGCATGAACCATTCTGATTGTAAAAGATTATCAAAATCATTTAGATCAATATCTAATGGCTCGTAAAATTTTAATTGTTGCCCATCACCTGTTTCTTTTATAGACTGATTAAATTGTTCAGACTCTGAATTTTTTTCTACATATACTTTAAACAGTGTATCCAATTTACCTTTGTATATAAGGTCCATACAATCCTCAATACCATACTTAGGCAAACCTAAAGCGTCAATTTTCATAAGTGTATTATATGTGAATTATATCAAAAAGTCAATGATTAATCTACTTTGATCAAATCGTCGATGTCTGTGCCAGAATTTTTGGATATTTCTTGTTGCTCTTTGTACCAACGCATTTTAAGTTCTTCTGTGTAATCCATAATGAACATATTGATTTGGTTGCGAACTTGTGGATTAGTTGCTCTCAAATATTTGGTACGCAACTCTGTGAGTTTGTTTTCTAATTCTTGAGTTGGAATGTCTTTGTAGTCTTTGCCCAATGGGTGAAACATAAAATATTAACTGAATTGACCAATATATCTGGCAAATACAGTTGCTCCATTATCGTAAGTATAAAATTCAACTACCAAAGGATTTGTTGTACTGTCAACTGTGAATGGTGTTGGGAAACCTGTTGCTGTTTTTATTGTTCCACCATTTGCCGCCCAAGTAACTGTTCTGTCACCACCTGCTTTAACCACTTGAATAACCACACTCTCTAAAGCATTTGAATGGCTACTCCAATCAGCCAATGTCAATGTTACGTTTGCTCCTACAATGATAGTTTGGAAATTACCGTTAGCCAAACTAATATTTTGATTAGTTGATACTGTGCCAGCATCGTGACTTTTTGTAAAGTTTCCTTTGAATAAAGCACCGCTCACTTCATTACCTGAGAAGTTGTTGTTGCTGTTAAGTTTTGCTGAGTTTGTTTCTAATGCTGTGATTTCTACTTTTGCTGTGGCAAAATTTGTTTTGATTAGAGAAAAATTATCTCTAAAACCTTGACTGTTATTATCCTGTCCTGCGACTGGAAATGTTGCGTCTACTGTTTCGTTATTATCTATGTTGCTCATATTTTATGTCCTACTCATATTTATCTTATACATTATAATGATAGTTAGGAAAGACTATGTATTGATCGGCACTGTTGCCCTCTGTTCCTGCTACAATGTATCTGTCAATTTCAAAATTAATATTTTTTATGTCAAACCCACTATTTTTGACTGCTAGAGCAATACTTTGGCTTGTTCCTGGCTTACAATAGCACAATGGAACTGCTGTGGTATAACCTACTGCTGTATTACTGTCTTGTGATGTACGCATCCAAAGAGGTAAAAGACCTCCTTCTGTCACGCCTAGTGCTTTGATATTATCTCTCATATTAGATATATTGCTAATGTATCTCAACTCATCATCACTCATACTTGCTTTTAATAGATCACTGTCAACTTTTATGACAGAATTTTTTGGTCTGAATCTAAAAGGATCACCATTGATTTGTTCTACTGTTCCAACTACCAAATCAGGTCCTGACTGCATATCTATTTTTAATTCTCCATTTGGTACATCCACTAATAATCTACCAGTCCTAGCAAATATTTCTAAACTTGTTCCTACACCTGAAACAGATAGAGATGAATTTGCTTGAGCAAAAATAGTGTAAGCAGAACCTCCAACATTTAATTTTGTTGAATCATCTGTTACTTCTATTTGTGTCTGATTTATTTTAATTGTACTTTGTGGTTTAATCTTTAATGATTTTCGTGTAACACTTTTGCTTGAATCTCTTACGTCTATAACATCAGCATACACTAACTCATAGGCAATATTATTTGTGCCAGGGTATTTGGCAACTGCTGTTTTTATATCTCCAAAATTAAATTTACATCTTTTGTGATTTTTAGATACTGCTGTCACATAGTTGGCAACAGATTTCTTTTCAATTCCTGAATAAACTAACATTTTCATATTTTTTTGTAGTCCAAAGTTAGAATCATTTGGTCTGTAAATTTTATCTATAGCAAAAATATTTGTGTTACTGATAAAGTCTTTGAAATAACTTCTTTGTGAAGATTTAAGTAAAGGTTGTGCGTATAAGTCTGTGAAAGTTTTAGTAACATTTGTATCAATAGCCAGTGTAAATGTTCTTTCAACAGAACTAAAACCAAATCTATCTTGTGCTCTTACAGTGAATGAATAACTTTCATCCACAGTTGTAGTTCCACCATCCAATGTTAATAAGTTATTATCAAAAGAAGTAATACCTGGCAAACTGTCTTCACTGTATAATCTAACATTGCCAACTATTTCTCCATCCAATGATAAACTTAATCCTGGTGGTAGTGTGCCATTTGTTAAAAGATATTTCATCTGAGCATCTGCGACACTGCTGGTTGCTTCTAATTTAATATGACTGGTTAAATTTGCTTTCAATGTGCCTAATGATGACGCTGTTGTCCATGTTATTGTGCTGTCCACTTCTCCTAATACTTTAACTGTGAAAGTTTTAGTTGCTGTAGGCTCAGTGTCTGTGCTGTTTAATAAAAAGTTTTTAGATTCTGGTACATTTTTGAAAGCGGCTATGCTTATATTTTGTTCATTGACAAAACTGTCCACAAGAGGAATATTTAAAACAAGTTTTTCCATTGCTGTGGCATTGGCTATTCCTTGTAGTGCAGGTTCACCTTCTGCTAATAAAGACTGTATGTCTGAAATTTCATATTCATTAGAACCTATTCTCAATGTTCTACCTTTGTATTTGTCTTTGGATATTCTGTTGTAAACAAATATTTCATTGTTTGCTCGTGTTACAGTTGTTTGTATTCCGTTTTTATAATCATTAGGATCGTAAACTGTGCCAGTATAAACTTTTAAATCATTGGCAGTTAAATTTCTGTTCAAAGTTAACAAATCATAATCTTGATCTGTACCATCTACACCTAACACTGTGTATTCTTCACCGTTGATTGTAATTTTTTCTCCAACCAAACTTTCTAAATCATCCAAACCATCTGCTTGTCCTAAAGGTAATTTTTGTATTTTTAATTTGTCTCCACCTTGTTGTTGATCTTCATAAGGAGTAATAACCACAGTTACAAGATCACTGCCTATATTGGCTCTGACAGCACTTACAGTGAATTTGTATTCTTTGCTCACAGCAGGTTGGTAAGGAACTCTGCCTGCTATTTCTCCAGTTAAAGCATCTAGTGTCATTCCTGGTGGAATAATTGATTCTGAATTATCGTTATTTGTGTTTTCAAGTATGTAACTGACTTTTCCTGGGACAGTGTTTGGATCATACAGTTCTAAAAATATTGTAACGTAATTGTTGGCTCTTTTAAAACCTAAATCTGCTGGTGTTAACCATTGTGGTGTTCTTAAAAATGTTCCATCAGATGTAAATGTGCCTGTACCCACCTGCATGATTGTGTTGTCTGCTCTTAAGAAATCGTCTCCTACAACAAATATTTTGAATTCTCTACTTATTGTGGAATCTCCGTCAGTAACATTGACTGTAAAATTGTAATAACGATTTAATTTTCGTTGATTTCTATTTTGTACTTGTTGATTGTACAAGTCTGAAAACTCTTGTACATCAAAATAAAAACTTTTGTTGGCAATTGATCCTTGTAATCCAAAATCAAATGGAGCCGATGCGTAGTCGTTTGAATCATAATACCCTGTGCTTGATAAAATGTCTAATGCTAAAATAGGATCCACAACACCTGAAATTTTTCCACTGGCACTTAAAGATAATCCAGGTGGTAATTCACCTCCACCTTCTGGAATATAAAATTCTAATGTTGTATTGGCACTTAAATCAGCATCTTCAGCCTGTAATTGGAAGTCCACAAAAGAACTATCCAAAATGAACAGTTGTGAATCTTGTCCTATTGGAAGTGTGCCTGATGGTGTAATCCATGTAGGTGCATCTGGACCTTCAATATTAACTGTGAAAGTTCTGTCTTGAATTCTAGTATCATGTTTGGCTCTCAAACAAAATTCATATTGTGTGGATCTTGAAACTTGGAATGGTGTTCCTATTAAATTAGAACCTTCTAATCTTAACCCAGGAGGTATTGTGCCTGCTATTGTGGTAATTGTGTCTGCTCCTGAAACTGGTAATGTGATTGTTGTTGGTACTCTTTCTTGATATGTACCTAAATTAAATCCCGTCTGAACTGTCCATAAATCATGCATGATATAGGTATTTATCGAGTTTTAAAATGCTTAGATAGAACCAAAGTCAATACCAGTTGCTGTAGGCGACGCTATTGTGCCCATATTCACTGGATTGAATGATTCAAGCCACTGTAACAAGTTGTTTACAGGGTTTTGTACACCACCAAAGTCAAAACCAACTAGACTGTCTAGGTCATCAATGTCCACACCTTTTACTAAACCATTAAAATTGTTACCTGTAATTGTGCCAACGTTGATCATATTGTTACCATTAGCGTCAAGTGTTGCTGATAGTGTTGGTGAAGTTTCATTTGCTAGTGCTGAATTAATTGTAATGTTTTGTCCTGCTCCTGATGTGGTTGTACCACCTGTACCTGTAACAGTAACTTGACCTTGTGATCCTATTGGTGTTAAAGAACCTACATCAGTTGTGAATAAAATACTTACTATTCCTGAACTTGTGATAGTGATTTGATTATTGTCAGCACTTAAAACAACATTAGGTCCTGCTTTTAAATTTTTGAAAACTAAATTATCGTTTGATTTTTCAGCAAACACACCTTTTGTTGTACCATCATCCGCTAGTCTGTTTGATGCTGTTGTGTTTTCTGCCTGACGAGCATCTAATTCAGTGAAGTTGTTATTAACCTTTACAAAGGCTTCTCTCAGATCATCACCTGTGCCGTCGTTTGCTAGTGTTCCTATGTTGATTGTGCTAATTGCCATACTAATATTTATCCTATGTTAAAAGGCTTTTGTCCATGCATCGGAAAGTATGCCACTCTGTTTGGACCACCATGTATAGTTGTATTTTGTGTGTAATCATCAGTGTTGCCTGTATCATTAAGATTAGCAACAGCATTTGATTCAAAATATGTTTTAACCTGTCCAGGTGTCCATTGAGGTTGTGCTTGTAACAAACATCCAATCATGCCACACATTTGTGGAGCCGCCATTGATGTTCCTGAATATTTGGCTTGTCTATAAGATGAATTAGCAAAGTATGTTGAGCCTTGATTGTTAGGTTGAGCACTTATAATATATCTTCCTGCTGTGTAAATGTTTACACCAGGTCCTGATTGACTGAATGTTGTTTTCTTATCTTGGTATCCTATTTCACCAAAAACATCACTGTTTTCCAATGCACCAACCATAAATCCTTCATTTAAATCTCCTGCCGGATTGTCCTCAGTTGCATTTGGACCACTCAGTGTGTTTCCACCTTCATTTGCTGATGGTGAACCACCTCTGTGATAGTATAGATAATATGTTGACGCACCAACACTAATAGTGATATAGTTGTCGTAATCAACACCACCTGGTATATCCATTTTCATTGAATCATTTCCTGCGGCACAACACACATGAATTCCGTTGTTGACCAATGTTTCTAGGTCAGCATCATTGGAAGCAAATTTTCTTGGAAACCCATATATACCGCCACCTTGAAATTCTCCTATCAAGCCATGATCTTGTAATAAGGCATATGATGTGTCTGTGTGTGCAACTCCTCTGTATCTACCGCCAGTAATAGGATATCCTGTTCCACCTAAAGTAAATGTAACTTCATTAGGAGTACTGCTTGTATCAATATACCAAACGTATCCAAAACTCATGTTAACCACGGTAGGTCTACCTGTATAAGCCGCATCATTCACATCATTCTTTTTGTTGTGCCAACCTATCAATGCGTCTACGGTGTTATCCCAAGATATGCTGTTTCCTGAATTACCATAAAGAGTAATATTATAAATGTCTGAATTTTTACACCAACCAAATGTTTTACCAGCCATTGTGCCAATGCAGTGTGTGCCATGACCATTTGTGTCTGTGTAAAAATTAGCAGGTTGTGAAAAACCAACTCCGCTGATTGCTGACCAATCAACTTGTTGTAATCTTGTTGTTCCGTTAGCATCTTCCCATTCTGGGTGACCAACTTGAATTCCTGTGTCCACAACTACTTGATCCACATTTGTACCGTCTAAAACATAATCATAAGTTCCACCTGGATCTGCTGTGCTGTTATTAAATGTATTCGATTGATTGATGTGTCTTAACAATCCCCAATTGTCTTGATTGCCTGATGAAGTTGATGTACGGTTAAAATTTCCATCTTGAATAGCAAAAGGTTTTATATCAGGTATTTCATCTACTGCCTGTACTGATATTATTCTTGAATCATTTCTTAATCTCATTGCTTCGCTTAAAGAAAGATTGTAATGTGTATTTCTTGGATTGATTGGTCTTTCTTTAACAACGTCACACTGTCTATCAGGAATGATACTTGAATCTACTGCGTCATTGGTAGATGTGTCATTGATAAGTTCATCGTGAACTATACGCCAATCTACATCTTTTTTTACTGTGACTATGTATTCTCTAATTTGATTTAAATCTGTTGCTATCATTAATCATTACGAGACAATGGATCTATCACTGACTCTTCTCCAATTTGAACCATCGTAGAATGCCGGTATAGCGCCGCCTGTTTCGTCAGTACAATACACCATACTTCCAGCGGATGCCACGAAAGTGTTTAATTGTGATACTGTTTTAGATAGTAATCTAAATGGCACATCTGATTTAACTTCTCCTGCTCCACTTGCCGCATCCAAAGTGATTGTTGTAGGTGAAGTGATTGAATAAGTTCCAACTAAACTGCTTGGAGGAGCGATACTACTTGCTTCAATGTTTGTTACTGATAAAGTATCTGTACCACTATTATATGTAAATGCTGAATCTCCACCAAATGATCCACTGTTGTTGAATTGAACTTGAGTGTCTGCTCCGCCTGGAGTTCCACCACCACCGCCACCGCCTGTGTAACTGATAGTGATTAATCCGTTGTTAATAGTTGTTGATATATCTGTACCACCTTGGAAAGTAAGTTCATCAACTGCCGAAGCCGCCATGTATGGAGTGCCTGAATCAGCATTAATAGTTTCAAATAAATTTTGATTTGAGGCTGGATTTGTGTTTGTAATTGTTAATATGTTTCCAGCAATTGCAGTTTGTATTCCAGATAAAGGATCACCATTGATTGTAAATGTATCAGTGGCACTTGATGCTGTGGAACTGCCTGTTTCAGCATCTATAGTTGAGAATAAATTTTGTGTTGAACCTGAAGAATTAATTGTTACAGATTTTCCTGTATTGTCTGTGGTAAGTGTTGTGTTTGTGCCTGCCACAAAAGTTAATACACCATTTGTTGAAGTAGTGGTTACATCTGTCTGTCCTGAAACTCTCACAGTGTTGAAAATATTTTGATCAACATTTGGTGATGTGTTTGTTACTGTGACAGATTTGCTTGTATTATTCATTCCAAATGATAAACCACCGCCACTTACAAAATTCAATGTTGTTGAATCACTGTTTGCTTGAATTGTTGTGTCGTCATCTGGCGACGCCACTGAACTGAATAAATTTTGATCAACATTTGGTGAACTGTTTGTGATTGTTACTTGGTCACCTGCCGCATCACCTGTTATTGTTATGCCTGTACCTGCTGTAAATGACAGTGTATCTGTTGTTGTGTCTGCGGAAATTGTTACGCCACCTGCTAATACATTCTGGAAAAGATTTTGATCTACGTTTGGATTGCTGTTAGTGATTGTGATTAAATCATTTGTAGCAGTCATAGATATACCATTTCCTGTTTGGAAATTTAGAGTATCAACATTTGAATTTGCTGTTGTAGAACCACCTGATGGTGTTATAGCAAAAGTTTTGTAAGCAAAGTTATCTGATGTGTTGAAATTATTGTTGCTACCTGTGTAAGCAATTTGTAATTCGCCAGCAACAACATTGGTTGAAATGTCAGTGCCGCCAATTATTTTTAAAGTATCTGTAACAGAAGATGCTGTGATTAACGCATCTGAATCATCTGCTACTTTATAAAATATGTTTTGGTCAACATTAGGAGAATCATTAGTGATTGTTACTTGATCAACTGCTCCACCTGGACCTGAACCTGTGCCTGTGGCACTAACAGTAATTCCTGTACCGCCACCTATGTACAATACATCATTTGGATCATCTGCTATCAATTCTACATTGTTGCCTGGAGTACCTATAGCAACTATTTCAAAATTGTTTGCTTCACCACCAACGTTACCTGTGTAATTAATTTCTAATGTGCTACCTACTATATTAGTAGAAATTGATGAACCACCCACAATGTTAAAAGTGTCTGTGGCTGTTGCGGCTGTTTTACTGCCTGAGTCAGAACCAAGAGTTTGGAAAATATTTTGCTCTGTGATACTGCTGTCAATTTGAATTGTGTCATTGCTGGCATTAGGTGTAATCACTATGCCTTGTCCTGCAACTAAAGTTAATGTATCACTTGTAGAATCTGCTACCACATCAGTAACACCAACTTTTATAGTACCAAAAGCATTTGCCAATGTTTGTGTGTTATTAATTGTAAGTGAATTTTCATCTGTTCGTGTTACAGAAATATTTGTTCCTGGTTGAATTTTTACATCATCTGTAGCACCTGCTGAACTCTGCAGTCTAATTACAATATCACTGTCTCCATCTTGAGCACTTGCTATGCCGTAGGTTGTATCAGTGTCCGTGCTTGTGAATGTTAATGAATTTGAATCTCTTGTGATACCTACATTTGTGCCAGCAACCAAAGTGATATCTTGTATCGCATCTGTGCTGTCTCTTAATCTAATTTTTTTACTGTTTACATCATCACCATCTGCACCTGTTAATGTGTAAGTGGTATTTCCATCTGCTACTCCACCGCCACCACCTGTGTGACTTATAGTTAAAACATCTGTGCCATTTTCTTCTGTGAGTGCTGTTGTTACGTCACCTGAACCTTGAATTTTTAATGTGTTGCCTGGCAATATTGTTCTTGCCACAGAATCATCTGCTGTGATGATTAATCCACCACCACCTTGAATGGTAACATTTCCACCACCACCACCTTGTCCTAATAAACTTTGTGTGTCTGTTAGATCAGAAATGTCTGTTGGTATTGTAGGTGTACCTGATAGTTCACTGTATTGAAGTGTGAATGGTGTTCCTGCAATTTGTATTGCTTGAGTTTGAACTGAATTTACACCAACTAGATTAGAATTTGTAAGATCAAGATTATCACCGACTGGTAATTCTTTTATCTTGTTGCCGTCTGTTGTGTCTACTATTAAAGGTATCCTGTTTGTCATATCTTTATCCTTACAATGCCGCTATTCTTGTTTTGAAGTCAGCAAAGTCGGTACTTGCCGCCACTATTGATTTCAATGTTGCCAAACTTACATAACCTGGTATCACACTATTTACATGAGCTTCAACATAGCATTAAA
>ERZ802830.3164-NODE-3164-length-14256-cov-28.0699_pt1 | contig 14256 bp, 7 predicted proteins | sample MGYA00345654_ERZ802830 | MGnify/ENA primary metagenome ERZ802830 (study PRJEB30503, sample SAMEA104212375) | marine metagenome | biome: Westerlies Biome; feature: [SRF] surface water layer (ENVO:00010504) within the epipelagic zone...; material: water... | reverse complement strand
CTACCATTTGATAACTTTCAACCAACTCTTGGTACCCATTAATTTCATAGGCGATACTTTCCTTATAATAGGCAAGCTCTTCATCGGGCACTTGACTAAATAGCGCAAGCCTGTTTTGATAGACTTTAGCAATGGCATCAAATAGCAAACGCCCTGATGCTTCCATTCCTGCATCAAACAATACAGTAACATAAGGCGTCATGGGTGTGTAGTAATCATAGGCTGAATACAAGGGCGCAAAAGTCCTTGAACTTTCAATAAAACCTTGAATTAAGCCTTTGGCAACGGAAAAGTGTTCAGCGGCCACCGTCGCATCTACAACTGCACGATAGCGCTCCATATCTGTTAGTATGATTTCTGCATAAGCCCGTTGGTTGGCATCTCCAATGAATGTATAATAATGGAGTTTGTCACGGTATTTGTCAGCAATTTGTTCAGCCAAGGCACCTGCTTTTTCATTTGCATCGGCTTGGTAGTACGCGGCAACAATTGGCGTTAGCAGGCTGTAATATCCAAAATACTCAAATGGCATTTTCTCCATTATTAAGTCCAAAATAGCGATCGCTTTTTCAGGCTTATCTTCTTTGGTTAACTGCTCCGCCAGGCGTGTTAAATTACTTCTAAAAGAAATGCTGTTTTTACGTGTTTCTGGGTCGTGATAAACTTGGTCGCTATCTGCATTTCCCCAATCCCATTTTTTGACAATGTCATACATTTTATCAGCATCGATGCGCCCCATTTGATAAGGGTTGATGGGATTTTCGGGTGTTTTTATGGGCACCAACTTATAGACCAGCCCATCCAACTGTAAATAGTCTTTCATCCAGATATACTCTTGGTCGTCATAACTACCCCCAGTAAAATATATGGGACGCTCCCAATCATTGTTATGCAAGATGTCTAGCATCATTAAACGGTTTTTATACAGACCAGACTTAGGCAAGTCAATGTCGATATAATCCACAATTAAATCAGCATCTTCTGGCTTAACCACGCCACTCCTTAATACATTTTCTCTATTGACGGGTACCCTGATTTTATTGGTGGGATAGTACACCATGTCAAGTGTCTGTTCTGGCACTCTATCTAAATCTACTTCGTATTGTTGTAGCAAATGCTTGTAGCGTGTACGCGGGCTGTCACTGGAAACCCAAGTCATAAAGTCTGCCAAATCCCAACGCACACTGTCGTTCACCGCCTCAAACTTGACATAATCACGTGTTCCGTAGGCATACTGTTTATGGCTCAGTTGTGATGGAATGGGATTGCTCTCATAAGTTTTGCGTTTTAGCTGGTCAATATACCAATCGGTCGCCAGCAGTTGCGTGTTGATGCTTCGCACATCGGTACGATAGCCTTCAATTTCTTGCGCATACCAAATGGCAAAAGTGTCGTTGTCGCCAATGGTAAAGATCATGGCGTCTTTGCCTTCGTCAATAGAATCCAAATAGGCTTTTGCAGTTGATTGTGCTGTATATCTGTTTGAGCGGTCGTGGTCGTCCCAATTTTGAGAGCCCATAAGCACAGGTACTGCCAACAAACAAAGCACAACACTCAAAGGAGCCGCCACACGGGCTGAAACCACTTTTTTAAGGCTGTCGCTAAGGGCTACTACGCCAATTCCAATGCACATGGCAAACACATAAAAAGAACCAACAAGTGCGTAGTCACGTTCGCGCGGTTCAAAAACACGTTCGTTGAGATATACTTTTAGTGCCAAGCCCGTGAAGAGGAAAAACACAAGCAGCACCCAAAATTGTTTTTTGTCTTGTTGGTATAAAAATAAAGCGCCCAGTAAGCCTAAGAATAAGGGCAGCATAAAGTAGGTATTACGGCCTTTGTTGTTTTTTGCATCTTGGTAGAGGTTGTTTTGTGGCCCTAGCCTGATGCTGTCCAGCCATGATATGCCGCTGATCCAATTGCCATTAAACGGGTCTAGTTCCCCTTTTTCGTCATTTTGTTTGCCGGCAAAATTCCACATAAAATAGCGGAAATACATATAATTTATTTGGAAGTCAAACAGATAAGTTAGGTTGTCTACTAAAGAAGGTTTTTCGATGTCAATATAGGCGCCAAATCGCTGTAAAAACTCGTGATACCCTTTTGCATCAACTTCATTGTTGTTAACTCTTGAAATAAAATCATTTATTAAATTAATAAGCTTTTCTTGGTTTCGGTATTCGGGCTTGATGTCAAAATCAGGTGCGCCGTAATACGTGATGTAGTTTACCGCATTTCCGGAGCTCCACATCCGGGGAAGCAATCCTGTGTGCTTATTATTGGCATTGATGCGTGCATCTTTCCATGCATTGACGATCTCATAACGCCTTTTCTTTAGGTCTTTTTCATATTTGGGCTTGTCGTCTCTGTAGGGATCTTTTTCATCCTGCCCCGCATACATGTCCGTATACATTGGGCCATAGAACAAATGGGTTTCGGGATATTGCTCTAGGTTGTAGTAGGCCAACAATGCCCGCGCATCGGCCGGTGCGTTTTCGTTAATAACGGTATTTGCGTTGGCGCGAATGGGCAGCATAATCCATGAGGAAAATCCGATGAGTATGAAGGCAATACACCAAAGTCCTGTGTTGAGCTGAACCCATTTTTTTTGCTGGGTGAAGCGCAAGCCCCAAAAGAAAAAAGCAATGATGGATAAACCGGCAATGATGGTTCCTGAATTAAACGGCAATCCAAATGAATTGACAAAGAAAACCTCAGCATTTCCAAAATAGGCGAGGGTTAGCGGCAGGAGGAGTTTGAAAACAAACAGCAATACGGCAACGGAAACCATATTGGCGATTACAAAAGACTTCCAAGAAAAGGGAAAGTTTCGAAAATAATACAACATGCCAATGGCAGGCACGGTAAGTAGCCCCATAAAGTGCACGCCAAAAGAAAGCCCAATAAGAAATGCAATCAATACCAGCCAGCGATCGCCACGAGGTGTGTGCATTACTGCTTCCCACCTTAGGCCAAGCCAAAACATGACAGAAGTGATAAACATGGCCATGGCATATACTTCTGCTTCAACGGCATTAAACCAAAATGAGTCTGAAAAGGCATAGCTCAATGCGCCAACTGCCGCTGCGCCCAACACCAATATTTCATTTGATCCTTTTGGCTTTTCGTCTTTAATAATAAATCGTGTAATGATGCGTGTAAGCGACCAAAACATAAAAAGTATGGTAAAGGCACTTGCCATTACCGACATCATATTTACCCAGAACGCTATGCTTTCGGGCCCACTGGCAAATGAGGAGAAAAAGGCACCCATCATCTGAAAAAGGGGTGCGCCAGGCGGGTGTCCAACCTGAAGCTTTGCCGATGTAGCAATATATTCACTACAATCCCAGTAACTTGCTGTGGGTTCAACCGTTAGGTAGTAGGTAGTAAAGGCAATAAAAAATACAAACCAACCTGTTAAAGTATTTTTTTTGGTAAAATTCATAGGTCTCGTAAAGAGCACTAAAGTACAATATCTGCTAAAACTTGACACAAGATTTTTTTAAACTATTGGCACAACAAAAACTTTGTGCTATTTTTGCCATCCGTTTGCACATAGCATAATGGAAAATTCGCTTCAAATTTTTTAAATGAAGCTTTATATATTGGCCTATGGTGTAACTGGCAACACATCTGATTTTGGTTCAGAAGAGTCTAGGTTCGATCCCTAGTAGGCCAACAAATCCCACTCGTACTTCGAGTGGGTTTTTTTATGATTCAAAATTTATAATAGCCCGCAAAGCAAATAGTTTTATTAGTTTTGTTTAATTGTTAGTTCTTAATGAAACTAAATCAATCTCTTTGGCTAAAAAAAACGCAGTAATTATTGGAGGAGGTCCTGCAGGACTTACGGCTGCGTATGAACTTTGCAAACGGACCAATATTGAGCCAATTGTTGTCGAAATGACTCCCTATTGGGGTGGTATTTCAAGAACAGAGAACCAAAATGGGAATCGAATTGACATTGGTGGGCACAGGTTTTTTTCTAAGTCTGATATAGTAATGGATTGGTGGCAAAACATCATGCCTATTTCAAGCGAAGACGATAAAATTGAAATTACTTATCAAAACCAGCGTCACACAATTGATGTTGATGGACCAAATGAAAAGCAACAAGACCCAGACAGGGTTATGTTGGTTAGAAAGCGTAAATCTAGGATTTTAAGTAATAAAGCCTTTTTTGACTACCCTATTTCACTCAATTTTCAAACGTTAAGAAAGCTTGGTTTTATAGAAGTTTTTGTCATCGGTTTTAGCTACCTCAAATCCGTATTTTTCCCAATAAAACATGAAAATTCTTTGGAAGATTTTCTAATCAATCGATTTGGAAAAAGACTGTACCTGTATTTTTTTAAAAGCTATACTGAAAAAGTATGGGGTGTTCCATGTACCGATATCAGTGCTGAATGGGGAAGACAGCGAATAAAAGGCCTTTCGATTACAAAAACAATTGCAACTGCAATTGCTAAAAAGTTCCGTTTTGGGCGTAAGTCGATTTCTCAAAAAAACACAGAAACATCATTGATAGAATTTTTTCTTTATCCTAAATATGGCCCTGGTCAAATGTGGGAATTGGTGGCTAATGAAGTTGCTGAAAATGGCGGGGTTTTAATGCAAAACAATAAAGTAACCAGTATTGATGTAGACATTGATAGTAACATAAAAAGTGTATTGGTTGTCGACACCAAAACAGGTGAAGAAAAAACCATATCCTGCGATTATCTTTTTTCTACCACACCAGTTAAGCACCTCATACGCTCTTTACAATTTGAGGTGCCGAAAGAAGTGATGCGGGTTTCGGAAGGCCTCGAATACAGAGACTTTATTACGGTGGGACTCCTGTTTGATAAGATTAATTTTGATCTCGAGGATAATTGGATCTATGTTCAAGAAAGCAATGTTCAGGTAGGAAGAATACAAATTTTCAATAATTGGAGTCCACATTTGGTGAGTGATTCCAGTAAAACATGGGTTGGCTTAGAATATTTTTGCAATACGTCGGATGAAATCTGGAACACAAGCGATGTGAACATTGTTGCTATGGCGCATCAAGAGCTTATTGACCTGGGCTTTACAACAGCCGAAAGTAGTGTTCAAGACAGTAGGGTTATCAGGGTGCCAAAAGCGTATCCAGCGTATTATGGCACCTACGCACAGTTCGATATCGTTAAGTCCTTTGTCAATTCTTTTGGCAACTTGTTTCTGATTGGCCGGAATGGAATGCATCGCTATAACAACCAAGACCACTCCATGTTAACAGCTATGCAAGCCGTTGAAAATATTATATCCAACAACAAGGACAAAGAAAATATCTGGGCCGTTAATTCCGAAGATGATTATCATGAGAAAAAAGATTAACAACTTCTTTCAGTTTGATTCTCAAAACGAAAAGCTTACCCTTCTGTTTGCTGCACTGTTTTATCTTTTGTTATTTGTATTTAGGTTGTTGTCTGGGAGCTTTTATCTAGCAGATTCGCACGAATATTTGGAGGTGGCTCAAAAAATGCAAAACCTTGTTTTTTTTGATGAAAGCGGATTCTACACCATATTTTCCAAAAGGCCTTTTGTGTATCCACTCTTTTTAGCACTTACAACTTATTTGCAGCCTATTTTTGTTTTGTTGATTCAGTCGTTATCAGCTTTTTTTTCATTCATTTTTTTGTTTAGAATTATAAAAGATTACGGGCTTGTTCCAAGTAAATCATTTATTCTATTCTTTGCCTTAACACCATCAATTGTTATTTACACCCAGTTGTTTATGTCGGAGTGGCTGGCATTTTTACTTTTAAATACGCTCTTCTTCTTGCTAACTAGAAAGGAATTCAGCAAGAAAAACTTCATTTTCGTTCAAATAATTACTGTTTTACTGGCTTTCACAAAGCCTGTTTTTTACCCTTTAATTTATCTAAACGTATTGTTTTTTGGCATTTATTTTTTCAAAATAAAACGCTTTAGTTTTTGGCTGTTTGTACCCCTACTTACACTGCAATTGTACCTAAGTTACAACAAAAAAATATCGGGGTATCAATACTTTTCGTCTATAGAAAATATCAATCTGATAAATTACAATTTATACTATTTTAAATCGGCCACACAATCTCCTGAAGTGGCAGATGCTTGGCGTGAAGCCACCTATGACAGTGCTTATTTTGAAATGAGCCACAAAGCCCAAAACAAATATTTGAAAGATATTGCTTTTCAGGAGTTAAGAAGCGCCCCTATACAATATGGCATTTATCATGTTTTGGGAGGAATTAGGGGAATGTTTGACCCAGGCAGGTTTGATCTTATGACTTTTTTTGAGGAGGAAGACGGGAAACAAGGTTTTCTTGAAATCTTAAATGGGAATAAACCGCTGTCTAGTCTGTTTAAACACGGATATGCCTATGTATATCTTTTGTTGATACCGATTGCCATTGCAAATGTGTTTAAGGTATTTTTTGCCTTAAAATTTGTTGTTACAAACAAGCTAGACGCTAGACGCTATTATATGGTTTCACTATTGTTTTTTTATGTCTTGCTTTCTGGACCTGTCAACAACGCCAGGCTGATGGTGCCACTTCAGGGCATCCTTATTGTCTTTGCAGTTTTAGGTACTAAATCAAAATCAATATCCTAAAAACTAGTTTTCATATGGTTTTGACTTCAATCATTTGATTTTCAATATTTATAGCAACCTTAGAATTTAGAGCCCAAGATTACAATAGTTAGAAATCCAATTTTATTTCTATATTTGCATCGTTTAACGGGATAGTGGTAGGGGACATTGTCCTCTTTTTTTATTTTATGGATTTTAATAAACGCGTACACGAATTACTCAACGAAGCCTTGGCCGAGCAGCCCACTTTATTTTTAGTGGACATAAGCATCGACCTAGCTTCGCATATCCGTGTTGTACTTGATGGAGACGTAGGGGTAACCCTTGAGCAGTGTATGCAAGTGAGCCGTCATATTGAGCACAACCTTGATAGAGAAGAGCACGATTTTTCACTAGAAGTAGGTTCCGCTGGTGCTGCCGCACCGCTTATGCAACCGCGTCAGTACAAAAAACACGTGGGTCGTATTTTAAAAATCATCACCAATAGCGACGAAGAGCTAAAGGGAACCCTAACAGCTACAGACAATCAAATGATTGCGCTGCAGTGGAAAGCACGTGAACCAAAACCCGTTGGCAAAGGAAAACACACGGTAACTAAGGACGCTAAAGTGTCCTATACTGAAATTAAAAAAGCAATCGTTCAAATTCAATTTAACAAGTAATATGGAAAATCTCGCCCTTATAGAGTCGTTTTCGGAGTTTAAAGACGAAAAGTTCATCGACCGAGTAACGTTAATGTCAATCCTTGAAGAAGTGTTTCGCAACACCTTGAAAAAGAAATACGGAACAGATGACAATTTTGATATTATTATCAACCCAGACAAAGGGGATTTGGAAATATGGCGTAACCGCATTGTTGTGGAAAATGGCGAAGTAGAAGATCCCAATGAGGAAATAGAACTTTCAGAAGCACAAAAAATTGAGCCCGATTTTGAAGTGGGTGAAGATGTTTCAGAAGAAGTAAAATTAGCCGACCTGGGGAGACGCTCTGTTTTGGCACTACGTCAAAACTTGGTGGCACGTATTCACGAGCACGACAACACCATCATCTACAAGCAATTCATTGACCTTGTTGGTGAAATCTACACAGCGGAGGTACACCACATACGCAACCGCGTAGTGATCCTGCTTGACGATGAAGGAAACGAAATCATTCTGCCTAAAGACCGACAAATCCCATCTGATTTTTACAGAAAAGGAGACAACGTTCGCGGGATTATTGAAAGCGTAGAACTTAAAGGAACTAAGCCAAGTATTATCATGTCGCGTACTGCGCCAAGGTTCTTGGAAAAATTATTCGAACAAGAGATTCCAGAGGTATTTGATGGCTTAATTACCATCAAAAAGGCCGTTCGTGTTCCTGGAGAAAAAGCCAAAGTAGCTGTTGATTCTTATGACGACCGCATCGACCCAGTTGGAGCTTGTGTGGGAATGAAAGGTTCTCGTATCCACGGCATCGTACGTGAATTGGGGAATGAAAATATTGATGTAATCAACTACACCAACAACACCCAACTTCTGATTACAAGATCTTTAAGCCCAGCTAAAGTCACTTCGGTTAAAATAGACGAAGAGACCAAGCGTGTTGAGGTGATGATGGATCCAAGTGAAGTGTCCAAAGCCATCGGACGTGGAGGATTTAATATCCGCCTTGCCGGGCAACTTACGGGCTACGAAATTGACGTGTACCGTGAGGGCATGGAAGAAGATGTTGAGTTAACTGAGTTTTCTGATGAAATTGAAGCTTGGATTATAGCGGAATTCAAAAAGGCAGGATTAGATACCGCCAAAAGTGTATTAGAAGAGGACATCGAAGATTTGATAAAACGTACCGATTTGGAAGAAGAAACCATTTCAGATGTGCGTAAAATATTAAGCGCAGAATTCTCTAACGAATAACCAAACCAAGCAATTTTTTATTTTTGATTGCGCAAAAGATTATATGGCAGATTTAAAAACAATTCGAATTAACAAAGTACTCCGCGAGTTAAACATCTCGTTGGACCGTGCAGTGGATCACCTATCCGAAAAAGGATTCTCAGTGGAAGCGCGCCCAACAGCCAAAATTTCGCAGCAAGAGTATGAACTTCTTTTAGCTGCATTCCAAACGGATCGCTCTAAAAAAGAAGCTTCTCACGAAGTATTCGAAGAGAAACGCAAAGAAAAAGAAGCCATTCGCGAACAGGCACAAAAAGAAGAAGCGCCTACACCTCAGCTTTCTAAGCCAACAAACGTAGTCAAGGCACAAGCAAATTTGAGCGGCTTAAAACCCGTAGGTAAAATTGACTTAAACCCGAAGCCAAAGCCTGCTGCAGCTCCCAAAGCAGCAGCGCCAAAAGAAACAGCACCAGCACCAAAAGAAGCTGTTGTGCCCAAAGAGGACGCAGCATCTGAAAAAGCAGACAAACCTACCGTGGTAGACACCCCTGCTGAAGCATATAAACCTGCAGAAAAAGCAGACATCCCTGCTGTTGAAGCTAAAAAGGAAGCGCCTGCAAGTGCAGCGACGCCTGTTAAAGCAGCAACGCCCGCAGAACCAACGGCTGAAAATTCCGGAAAGATTGAAACCCAATACAAAAAGTTAAGTGGTTTAAAATCGGCTGGTGAGAAAATCGACTTATCAAAATTCAAAAAACCTATACCAAAGAAGTCTGCTGATAGCGATAACAACAAGCGCCGCAGAAAACGTATTACTAAAGACACAGGTCCCGGAAACCGCAAGCCCAACAATCAAGGAAATAGACAACAGCGCCCAGCGGTAACTAAGGAAGAGCCTACAGAGGAAGAAATTCAAAAACAAATTCGCGAAACGCTCGAAAAGCTACAAGGAAAGACTTCCAAGTCAAAAGGTGCCAAGTACCGTCGTGAAAAGAGAGACTCCCACCGTCAAAAATCGGAGGAAGTAGAAGCATTACAAGAAGCGGAAAGCAAAATCCTTAAGGTTACAGAATTTGTTACTGTTGGAGAGGTGGCAACCATGATGGATATCAGTTCCACACAAATTATCTCCGCTTGTATGTCGCTAGGTATCATGGTTACCATGAACCAGCGCCTGGACGCAGAAACACTTTCGGTTGTTGCCGAAGAGTTTGGTTTTGAAGTGGAATTTGTAACGGCTGATATTGAAGAAGCAGTTGAAGCAGTCGAAGACAAACCCGAAGACCTAAAACACCGTGCGCCTATAGTTACGGTTATGGGACACGTTGATCACGGAAAAACATCTCTCTTAGATTATGTGCGAAATGCTAATGTAATTCAAGGAGAGTCTGGTGGCATCACGCAGCACATTGGTGCGTATAGCGTGAAAGTGAAAAACGGACAAACCATTACCTTTTTAGACACACCTGGTCACGAGGCCTTTACTGCCATGCGAGCGCGTGGAACACAAGTGACAGACTTGGTTATTATTGTGGTGGCTGCCGATGACGACATTAAACCACAAACCAAAGAGGCCATCAGTCACGCACAAGCGGCTTCGGTTCCCATAGTATTTGCCATTAACAAAATGGACTTGCCAACGGCCAACCCTGATAAAATCAAGGAAAACTTAGCCGGAATGAATTTATTGGTCGAAGATTGGGGTGGAAAAATTCAATCCCAAGACATCTCTGCCAAGACCGGCCAAGGTGTTGAGGAGCTTTTAGAAAAAGTATTGTTAGAAGCAGAGCTATTGGAGCTTAAAGCAAACCCAGACAAGGCTGCTCAAGGATCTGTAGTTGAAGCATTTTTAGACAAGGGTAGAGGATACATATCTACCATATTGGTACAATCTGGTACGCTAGCCATTGGAGATTATATTTTGGCTGGACGTCACAGCGGTAAAGTAAAAGCGATGCACAATGAGCATGGTAAGGAACTTAAAGAAGCTGGTCCGTCTACGCCCGTTTCCATTTTAGGACTTGACGGCGCACCACAAGCAGGTGACCGCTTTAATATTTATGGCGACGAAAGAGAAGCCAAGCAAATTGCTGCAAAACGTACCCAATTGGTACGTGAGCAATCGGTAAGAACGCAACGCCACATTACGCTGGATGAAATTGGAAGACGTATTGCACTGGGTGACTTTAAAGAACTGAACATTATCCTGAAAGGAGACGTGGATGGTTCTGTTGAAGCCCTAACAGATTCGTTCCAAAAACTTTCTAACGAAGAAATTCAAGTTAACATTATCCACAAAGGTGTTGGTGCCATAACTGAATCAGATGTATTGTTGGCTTCAGCTTCCGATGCGATTGTTATTGGCTTTAATGTACGACCTATGGGAACTGCACGTCAATTGGCCGAGAAAGAGGAAATCGATATTCGAAGTTACTCAATTATTTACGACGCCATCAATGATCTTAAAGATGCTATGGAAGGCATGCTTTCACCCGAGTTTAAAGAAGAGATTAGGGGTAATGCTGAAATTAGAGAAACCTTTAAAATATCTAAGGTGGGTACCATTGCTGGTTGTATGGTTACAGACGGTAAAATTATCCGCAACTCAGGTATTCGTATTATTCGTGAAGGGGTTGTTGTTTTCACGGGCGAACTGGAATCTCTCAAGCGTTTTAAAGACGATGTGAAAGAGGTTACCAAAGGCTACGATTGTGGACTGCAAATCAAAGGATTTAACGATATCAAAGAAGGCGATGTTGTGGAGTGCTACGAAGAGGTAGCCATCAAAAAAACGCTTAAATAACCTAAGGCTTTAGTACAAAAGCCGAGCGAAATCTCCGTTTCACCTTTTCTAATTCTGCCAAAGCTTCCCGCTCAGTGGCAAAATTCCCTGCGCGTATTTTGTAGTTGGGTGTTTCGTGAATCAGCTGTGCAATCATGTTTGGAAATAAGGTTTCAAACCGTTCTAACGCTGCTGTAGTTTCCTCAAAATTGCCATAAAATACTTGAATGGTAAATTGCTTCTTGGCTGCATTCAAACGGTCTAAGGCTATTTTTTTCTGAAGTAAGCTGTCTAATTTCTGTGGTGCAAATAATTGCGTTTGTGCTTGCTGCCCCATCAAGTAGGTGCAGTTTATCAAAACACAAAAAATAAAACAGAATGTTTGTGGGCGCATGTTGAATTTCATTAAAGGCAAAAATACACCATTATTTAAATTATTTTTTGTTAAAATGATGCTAAACATTATTTGTGTATATCATTGATTTACAGCAATATAACACTTTATTTAGACAAAATATAAATTAAAACTTTGATAGCTATCTAGTTTTTAAAATGGGGGCTGTGTCGTAATTTTGCTGACAGATTCATAAATGTGTGAATTAACCAACAATTAACCTCGTATGTTCAAGGACAGCTCTCTAGCTCACCTTCAATTACTGCTTCTAACGCTCTGCTTCAGCTTTGCTGTAAATGCTCAAGAGCCTGACATCCAAAAAGGAAAATCCTTATTCAACGCCAATTGTGCTGCTTGTCATAAACTCAAGAAACGTGCTGTGGGTCCTGCCCTAGCAGGTGTATCTGCCAAGTATGACAAAGAATGGCTTTACAGTTGGATTAAGAATTCGACTGCCATGGTAAAGTCTGGCGATGCCCAAGCTGTTGCCATTTATGAAGAGTACAATGGTTCTGTTATGACCTCGTTTCCACAACTTTCTAACGAGGACATTGATAATATTTTAGCTTACACCGACTACACGCCTCCTGCACCAGCTGCAACTGCCATGTCTGTTGCGGTTCCTGCTGAGTCAGGTGGTGGTTTTACCAACGATTTGATCTTAGCGGTATTGATGTTGGTTTTGGCTGCTTTGGTAACCATGTTGTTTTTGGTCAACAAAACACTAAATAAAATCGCAGCGGCTAACGGAGTTGAAATTATTAAGAAAGAAAAAAGAAAGCGCACGCCACTTTGGAAAGCCTATGCTCAAAACCCATTCTTGGTGTTTGTCACGGTTATATTCTTATTGCTTTCAAGCGCTTATGTTGGGTACAGTTATTTGATGCAAGTAGGGATCGACCAAGGGTATATGCCCATACAACCGATTCACTATTCTCACAAAATTCACTCCGGAGACAACCAGATTGAGTGTAAGTATTGCCACTCTTCTGCACGTGTTTCCAAGCATTCTGGCATTCCGTCACTCAATGTGTGTATGAACTGTCACATGAACATTGCAGAATATAACGGTGAGGAAGATTTAGAAAAAGGATACACCAAAGAATTTTATACCAACGAAATCAAAAAGCTTTATAAGGCTGTAGGTTGGGATGAGTCTACGCAAAGCTATACAGGAGAAACAGAGCCTGTGAAGTGGGTGCGTATTCACAACCTGCCCGACTTTGTGTATTTCAATCACGCACAACACGTTTCTGTTGCGGGTATCGACTGTCAGAAATGTCACGGTCCTGTTGAAGAAATGGAAATCATGTATCAGCATTCTTCGCTTACCATGGGATGGTGTATCAACTGTCACCGTGAGACGAACATAAATGTGAAAGACAATGGCTATTATACCAAGATCCATGAGGAATTGTCAAAAAAATACGGAGTAGATAAACTAACCGCTGCCCAAATGGGTGGATTGGAGTGTGGAAAGTGTCACTATTAAGAAATTATATATGCCCAATCAAAAAAAATACTGGAAAAGCGAAGTAGAGTTAAACGATCAGTCAACTTTGGCGGATGATTTGGCTCAAAAAGAGTTTGTTCAAAAACTTCCTGAAGACCTTTTGGGCAACTCTGAATTGCCAGAAAGCGATACTTCTCGTCGCGACTTCCTAAAATACATGGGCTTTAGTACTGCTGCAGCAACACTGGCCGCATGTGAGGGCCCCATCAACACTTCTATTCCTTATGTAGTACAGCCAGAGCAAATCATTCCAGGTATAGCCAACTATTACGCTACTACACTGATTGATGGTTTTGACACGGCAAGCATACTTATCAAAACTCGTGAAGGACGTCCTATCAAAGTAGAAAACAACCCTGATGCACCTGTAAATAATGTTGCAAATGCACGAGTTCAAGCATCTGTATTGTCGCTTTATGACAGCATGCGTGTGCAAGGGCCCATGCAAGCAGGCGTTGATGTAAGTTGGGATACACTTGCGGCAAATGTTACCCAGCAGCTTATGACGCTAGCTGAAAAGGGTGAAGAAGTAGCGCTGATTACGCCTTCTTTAGCCAGCCCAACGACGAATCAAATTATCAAAGATTTCCAAGCTAAGTTTTCCAACATAAGCCATCACGTATATGATGCACTTTCGGAAACTGCTGCACTAAATGCATTTGAAAAAGCATACGGCAAACGTGCGCTACCTAGTTACGACTTTAGCAAGGCGAGTTGTATTGTTTCCGTTGATGCTGACTTCCTAGGAGACTGGCAAGGCGGTGGATATGATACTGGATACGCTAAAACTCGTGTGCCCAAGGGCAAAAAGGGTAAGGCAAAAATGTCCAAGCACTATCAGTTTGAGTCTAATATGACTTTGTCTGGTGCCAATGCGGATTTCCGCATACCCACTACCGCAACCGAACAACAATTTGTATTGGCAGCACTTTACGGCGCATTGACCAATAAATCTTATCCGACTTCACTTTCCAAAGCGCTAAAGGCAAAAGTATCTGAAATTGCTACTGCCTTGAAAGCTGCAGGCAAAGGTGCTGTTGTGGTTACTGGCTTACAAAATGAAGATGCCCAACGTGCTGCATTGGCCA
>ERZ802830.3163-NODE-3163-length-14257-cov-6.81045_pt1 | contig 14257 bp, 11 predicted proteins | sample MGYA00345654_ERZ802830 | MGnify/ENA primary metagenome ERZ802830 (study PRJEB30503, sample SAMEA104212375) | marine metagenome | biome: Westerlies Biome; feature: [SRF] surface water layer (ENVO:00010504) within the epipelagic zone...; material: water... | reverse complement strand
GCAATGTAATACCGATGTCGTCCAGCCCTTCAAGCAAGCAGTTCCGTCTGAAGGGATCCACTTCGAAGGATGCTTGGCTACCGCTTGGAAATGTCACTTGCAAGCTCTCGAGGTTAACGGTCAATGTAACACCGCCATCCGATGTTGCTTGCTCAAACAGTGCACCGATAGTGATCTCGTCCAACTCCAGAGGCAACAGCCCACTTTTAAACGCATTGTTCTTGAAAATATCCGCGAAACTCGGCGCGATGACGCAACGGATTCCAAACTGCACAAGCGCCCAAACCGCATGCTCCCGACTCGATCCGCAGCCAAAATTCTCCCGACTAAGCAGGATGGATGCTCCCTGATACTGTGGCATATTGAGCGGAAACTCAGGGTTGAGTTGTCGCGTCTCGCTCGGGTTTGCCTCGTCATACGGATCGAGATAACGAAGCTCATCAAAAAGGTTCGGGCCAAATCCGGTCCTTCTAATGGACTTTAAAAACTGCTTCGGGATGATCAGGTCGGTATCGACATTCGCCCGATCAAGGGGAACGACTAGCCCACTATGAACTTTAAACGCTTCCATTAGATACTCTCTACATTCGCTGGATCAGTGAATCGACCGGTGACTGCTGCGGCCGCTGCCATCGCTGGACTGACCAAATGTGTCCGACCACCAAAACCTTGTCGTCCCTCAAAATTTCGATTGGACGTCGAGGCGCATCGTTTGCCAGGCTCTAGCTTGTCGGCGTTCATCGCCAGACACATTGAACACCCCGGAGCTCGCCACTCCATTCCAGCTTCTATAAATACCTTATCAAGCCCCTCGGCTTCGGCTTGCGCCTTTACTAAGCCAGAGCCGGGCACTACGAGCACACGCTCTACATTCTCGGCTTTTTGATGCCCACGAACAACGGCGGCTGCCGCTCTCATATCTTCAATACGCGCGTTGGTGCAGGATCCTATAAAGACCATATCGACTGGAATATCCGTCAATTTCATCCCCTGCTCGAGACCCATGTAGTCCAGAGCACGCTGAAGGGATCGCTTACTGGTGTCATCCCGCATCTCGGCCATCATAGGAACCGTGCCGCTAATCGATGTCACCATCTCCGGGGATGTTCCCCAGGTCAATTGAGGCTCTATGGACGATGCATCAATCACCAACTCACGATCGAACACAGCGTCAGCGTCACTGTGAAGGGTCTGCCAATAGCGCTCAGCCATTTGCCACTGATCTCCCGATGGCGCCATCGGCCGGCTTTTCACATAATCTAGAGTGACTTGATCAACCGCCACCATGCCTGCACGGGCACCCGCCTCGATAGCCATATTACAGAGGGTCATACGCCCTTCCATGGACAGCGATGTTACCGCTGAACCAGCAAACTCCACCGCACAGCCCGTCGCACCTGCGGTGCCTATCTGTCCGATCACGGCAAGCGCAAGATCTTTTGCAGTGACGCCCGATTGTATCTCGCCATCGAGTACCACACGAAAATTATCCATTTTCTCTGTAAGCAAACACTGTGTTGCCAGTACATGCTCGACCTCCGAGGTGCCAATGCCATGAGCCAGTGAACCAAATGCCCCGTGCGTTGAGGTATGTGAATCACCGCAAACGATGGTCATGCCCGGTAAAGTCGCCCCCTGCTCGGGTCCCATCACATGAACAATGCCCTGGCGTTTGTCTGCAAGGTCAATCAGTGGGATATTGAAGTCGCTACAGTTTCCGTTCAGCGTCTCTAATTGAATGCGACTCGTCGTGTCGGCTACGCCGGAATAGCCTTCTAGTGCGCGCTCGCTTGGATCAGTCGATACATTGTGATCTGGCACTGCCACATTGGCGCTGAGGCGCCGAGGCGCACGACCTGCAAGTCGCAAGCCATCAAAGGCCTGAGGAGACGTCACTTCATGGATCAAATGACGGTCGATATAAATAAGGGCTGACCCGTCGTCTTGTTCATCCACGAGGTGTGCATCCCACAGCTTGTCGTAAAGCGTGCGTCCCATATCGATTTCCCTTCTGAGGCCGTCAGCGATGAATCACGCTGCGGCTGGCGTTGCCGAACTGCCTGCTAGCGCGGCGCGCGATACTAGCACAAATCGGTACTTATGGGTCTATTAGGCGCCCTGTGGATAACTTTGGGGATCAAATTATGAATTTTCCCACCGACGTCAAAAAAAAATGACAAGCGCACCCTGCCGCCGTCTGGGATAAAAAAATTTATTAAGTAAAATCAGAGGTTTAAACCTTTGAGAGGAGAACCAACTGTCTAACCTACCTGACAGGCAATAGCTTAAATCCCTGAAAGTTATATGGGGACAAGCTTTAATTCGTGTCGGAAATACCGTCTATGTGAGTAAAACGCCAGCACTGGTGTATGTGTGGAGATCGCGCGAAATCAGGACCCAGGGTAGCGTCAGTGATGTCATCAACCTGATACGCTTCGAGAAGCGCGCGAGCAAGCTCAAATCGTCGGTTATTGTTGGAAAAGTAGAGCACACCGTTCTGTGATAGCCGGTCCATCGTCAGCTTAACCAGCTGCTCATGGTCGCGCTGCACATCGAAGTCCGTACTAGTAGATTTAGAGTTAGAAAACGTCGGCGGGTCTAACAATATGAGATCGTATTCACCCGTTTCCTTCTTCAACCACGTGAAGACATCGCTCCTAACGGCGCGATGCTTTTGATCTGACAAGCCATTGATTGCAAGATTTTCCCGGTACCAATCGAGATAGGTATTACTTAAGTCGACACTCGTCGAAAATCTGGCCCCGCCTAAGCCCGCCTGCACACTGGCAACGCCGGTGTAGCAGAAAAGATTAAGGAAACGCTTTCCTGGTGCTTCTTCACGAATCCGCGCCCTAATGGGCCTGTGATCGAGGAAAAGCCCCGTATCAAGGTAGTCGAAAAGGTTGACCCATAGCTTGGCGCCGAGCTCGGTGACCAGACGGCGTTCGTTGCGATTGGACACGCGCCCGTATTGCTGCGGGCCCCTCTGTCTCGACCGACGCTTTACCGCAACCTCCGCTCGATCCTCACAGTTAAATACCACCTGGATGGCGTCTAACACCTCCTCGAATCGTCGGTTCGCGTCCGCTTCTTTGACCGACTTGGGCGCCGTATACTCAGCTACATGGATATCGCTGCCGTAAACGTCAATCGCCACCGCGTATTCAGGCATATCGGCGTCATACACCCGAAAACATTCCACGCCGCTCGCGTCTCTCCACTTCCCCAGCTTTTTCAGGTTCTTTTTCAGGCGATTTGCCATCATCTGGCCACCCCCAGACAGTTCAGGCAGCGTCTGATCCGTCGCATCGGTAACCGTTGGTTCCTCCACAGTGCGGAGTCTGTTGTCTTCATCCAATGAGAACAAAAACAGTGCGATGTCCAAAGGACCACTTTTCATCTTGTAGTTCTTGTAACTCCGCAACCCAGTGGCACGCGCATGCGCCGCGTCAGCTGCAATAACCGAGGCGTCCCAACCGGCGAATTCGGTATGCATTACCTTACCCAGCGCCGCATACAAATTTACCGCTGCAGCCGGTGTGCTAATTCTCTCACCCCAGGGCGGATTTACGACCAACAACCCTTTGTCGAGCTTCTGGTGGGTGGGCTTCGCAATGTCTGACAGCTGCCTAACCCGCACCCGAACAGTGGACCCCAGTTGCATCCGCTGCGCATTCTCCTCCGCTCGGCGTATAGCGCCTAAATCGCCGTCATAACCTCTGATCTCCACGCCATCGGGTAAAGACGAACGCGCGCTCGACTCAGCCTCCGCGAAAATAGCCTGCCATTGATCTTGACGATGTCCCAACCAGCCCATAAAGCCAAAACGCTCTCGTCGAAGCCCGGGTGCTATATTCAATGCAATCATCGCCGCTTCAATCAGAAGCGTTCCAGATCCGCACATAGGATCTATCAGACTCTCTCCGTTGCTGACTCGCTCAGCCCAACGAGAGCGCATGAGTATCCCTGCAGCGAGATTTTCCTTGAGGGGTGCCTTGCCCCCATCCAGTCTGTAACCGCGCCGATGAAGACTGTCGCCTGACAGATCGATACTCAGGGTGAGCTTGCCTTTATTAAGCTGCGCAACGATGCGAAGGTCCGGCCGCTTTGCATCAACAGAAGGGCGCTGCCCTGAGTGATCCCGAAAGAAATCAACCATCCCATCCTTGATTTTCAAGGCACCAAAGTGGGTGTTCTTGATGTAACTGGTTTGCCCTCGAAACTCCACCGCAAATCGGGTCCGCGGCGCCATATGATCGGACCAACGGAGCCCTCGCGCCGCAGCATACACATCGTCTGTACTCGCAACGGCCGTCTCAGATAGCTTAAGCAGTACTCGATTAGCTAAACGACTCCACAAACAGGCGCGATAGGAAACGGCGAGGGTCCCGCTAAAAAAAACACCAGCGGGCGTCTCTCTGGCCTCTTGGGCACCCAACTGCCGCAGCTCATCAACCAGAAGCGTCCCAAGGCCGACCGGGCAGGTTGCGAGAAATAAGAACTGATTACTCATAAAGGCGACTCAAGGTCATTGATCTCACGCAATGTCGTCCTCCACTCGCGATACTGCTGCTCAAGCGTTCCCGAGAGGCGAAAAATCTGCTGGTTGGCATAGACTGCGGTCGCACGTGCTTCATTCTCCAACTCCAGGACCAACTCAAAGAGCTCCTGCTCGTGAATCTTAAGTGATCGATGTGCCGCATAGACGGCCTGCAAACGAGTGAACGTCGATTCGTTGCGCAGGCTTTCACGACTAACGCCCTGCTGCTGACGAAACTCTAACCAGTCGAGCTGTTCCTTACTGGCCTTTAACCACAGGTGATACGCGCCGTTGAGTTTCTCTGCAACACGGACCAACTGTTCATCGATCGTATCCACAAACAACAACTCGTAATCTCGCAGCCGGCTCAGTCGAGCCAGCATGGGATCTGCATCACTGGGCTCGCGGCATACGGCAAATAGGCCGGCATCCTGACATAAGTAATCAGGAAATGCCTCTGGAATCAGTTCACTCGCATAACGCAGTGAGGACACCACACGCAAATAGGGCTCACTACTGGACTTTGATGAGACTGCGTCAGCAATATCATTGTGGACGGCGATAAAGAGATCAGCGAAAGGGTCCTTTAAGTCGTTGCTATAATCTTCGCCAGTGGACGTATCGCGATAGGTCTGAGAAAGCAACAGCTCGCCAGAGACCGTGCGGGCAGTCACTTTGAGCGTGAGTTCGCGCCCATCAGATGCAAGTACCTCGAGATACGCTGTCAGCTGAGGTATTACAGAGGGCTCAGGAAACAATCGCACCACTCCCCAGCCAGCGGCGGTTTCAAATTCCTCCCGAAGCCGGTTACCAATCAAGAGCGCTTCAGTCTCTCTGAACGCTGTCTCCATGTCAGTGCCACTTCTGTTTTGGACCCTTGTCTCGACCGAGATCCCCACATCAAAGCGGCCCGGTACGCCCCCCCAAGAGGCCGACTGTGTTACTGACCTGAAAGGCTCATCCGACGCTATTGCGACCGAAACGAAAGGGAAATTGAGCATCGCCAGGATGAGGACGAGACAGTGAACCCCAACATACGATTTTTTTTGATTGGCCGTTAATCTCATTACTGCGTAGAGCAAACCTTACCCCGTGTTAACGTCCGCTCGCAGCGGTACCCGAGGGCATCCGGATCATAAGGGGTGAAATACTGACTAACGACCATAGGAAAACGAGTCGCAGTTGTTTCTACAGAGGTCACCATGAGAAGCGTATCGGTCTCTTTAGCCCTCGACAGTCGATGTGTCACGTCTAATCCTTCTTCCAGCTCGATGGCAAAGTACAGCTGATCACCATCCCAGCCACAACGCTGGATACCGAGTGTATCGACGGTGACACCGAGACCCGACCCATCGTACTCGCAGACCAGTGCAAAACTTTTTTCTCGCTTTACCCTAATACGACTGTCGCTCTGGATAACCTCCAAAAGCACTGGCTCGATAATGATCTCCGCCAGTCGAGCCAATGTAATCAGATCTCTTTGGTCAGGGAGCGGACTCCCTGCAAATCCGCGCCCCTCCTCGGCGAGCCTGGCACGACGCGTAGCCTCTCGCTGAACTCTACGGGCAATCGAGCTCAATTGGTCTTGAAGATTATCACTGCGAGCGAAATCGATTTCCCAGTGACCCGCCATGTTGACCGGGGTTGCGACGCGAGTCACTGCCTCGCTATGTCGCTCTTGAGCACATCCGACGGGCAGACATATGAAGCAGAGAATCCCCACGTATCGCTTGATCATTTTAAAATCAGTCACTCCAGTGGTGCGCGTTACGCAAGCGACTCTCTCAGTTGAAACTTGAGGACTTTACCGGCGGGATTGCGCGGGAGTGCATCAACCAGGTGCAGGCGCAGCGGTAGCTTGTAACGCGCTAGCTTTGCCTCCGCGAAGCCGCGTAATTCTTCAAGTGTCAGATCAGTATCCGGGACAAGCGCAGCGACCGCGGTTACCGCCTCCCCCCATGTGTCATCCGGTAACCCAATGACCGCAACTTCAGCTATGGCCGGGTGCTCAAACAGTACACTCTCGACCTCCGCTGGGTATACGTTTTCGCCACCTGATATCACCATATCTTTGAGCCTATCGCAGATATAGAGATACCCCTCCTCGTCCAGATATCCAACGTCACCTGAGTGAAACCAACCCAGTTCGTCAATCGCAGTGGCAGTCGCATCAGGTCGGTTCCAATAGCCCTTCATAATGTTAGGACCTTTAATACATATTTCGCCCCGCTCATTCGCGGCGACCGGTGAATTGGAGCCGTCAACAATGCGAATATCGGTGTGTACGGGTGGAAGACCTGCCGACCCAAGTTTCTCCAAACAGCGCTGTGGCCCAAGGAACGATGCAAAGGGACTTGTCTCTGTTAAACCATAACCTTGACAGAAGCTGATGCCCCTCTCGCCGTAGAGCGAAATCAACGACTCGGGGCAAGGCGCCGCCCCAACAATCAAGATATCAATGGAGGAAAGGTCCGTTTTTGAAAACGCGGGGTGCTGTGACATGAATAAAAACATGGCTGGAGCACCAAACATATGTGTCACTTTATGTCGTTCGATTGCCGCTAAAACGGCCTCAGGGTCAAAGTGACGCAACAGGACGAGCGGACTGCCCATCTGGAAGGCAGAGATCGTCATAACGTTCAAACCGCCGATATGGAATAACGGGGCGGCGGTAAGCAACACGTCCGTATTTTTTGCACCAAAGGCCAAATTCGCATTGACGTTGTTCCAGACAATATTGCCGTGAGTCAACATCGCACCTTTTGGCAAACCCGTGGTGCCAGAGGTGTACATGATGAGCAGGGTGTCATGCGCGCTCGAGCTTGCAATGTCGGACGTCGCTTCGGCTTCTGACGTCGCCTGCTCAAGACAATCATAGCCAGATGGTGTGCCCTCGACCGCAAAATAGTGATGGCATGGAAGTCGATCACGAACACTGTCGATTACCTCAGTGAGCTCGGGATCGACAATCAAAGAGTGCACGCCCGCATCGCCGATGATAAAAGCAAGCTCTTCGCCGGTTAATCTGAAATTCAGGGGGACAAACACAGCGCCCAAACTAATCGTGGCAAACATCGTTTCAATGAAGCCGGGCTGATTAAAACCGAGAAAGCCAACGCGATCACCAACGCATACGCCCCGGCTTCGCAACACGCCAGCCTGCTTACGAACACGCGATGCGAATTCCCCGTAGGTAGTGGTCTTCCCCTCGAAAATGATGGCCGTATTGCTGGGGTTTTGCTCAGCCTGTTTTATCACCTGCGCTGCAACATTAAAGTTGGGTTCGGGGCGGTGCATATGGGTCTACCTCTTATTCACGTTTGTTTTTATCGAGTTACGGGGTGTGTTGACGTTCAGACAACCCTGCCTGAATGATGCAGCCCGCAAAGGATCACATGACCCTCGCCTCACCCCAGGTATTGAATCCCGCTATGGATGGCGTTCCCGGCAGGTACATCTGCTCAATGGAATCAATTCCAAAACCTGCGTTCAGTAGGAGTTGTCTCGTATCTCGCGTGATATGACAACCACCAAACAAGTGCTTCCAGACAGGGTTCACTCGACGTTGCCACTTAGCCACTGGCTCATCGGGCGCAATGCCATGCTCACAGAAAAACAAGGTACCATCGGGTTTCAACATGCGACGGGCCTCCGCCAGCGCCACATCGGGATTCGGTACGGTACACAACGTAAAGGTAATCAGCACAGAGTCGAAAGACCCGCTCTCAAGCGGTATGTCCTCAGCAGAACCCTGAATGAATTCGACGTTAACGTTGGCTTGATCTGCCCTTTCGGCGGCCAAATCCCAGGATTTACTACAGGGATCAATGCCCACGACTTTATCGACACGATCAGCCTGATAGTGAGGAAGGTTGTGTCCCGCACCAATGCCAAACTCCAGCACCCGACCATGGGCGCGAGGAACTACCTTTTGCCGCTGCCGTATCACTGGTTTGGTTCCGCATGCGCAAGTCACCAGTCGCGGTACAACATAATCGTTATAAAGCCCCATAAAACCCCCTATTCTCGATCTTATTAAAATCTAATCTATGTATGCCTCTGAGTCGATCACACGCATCTCGGCTTCGATCCAGGACTCAATACGTTTCATAAATGCAATCGCATCTTCACCCTCTTCAGGTTTGAGGGCCGGACCAATTGAGATATCAACCCTTCCCGGTACAAAGCGCCAAGTCTTCCTGGGCCAACACCGACCGGTCGCGGCTGCAACGGGCACTACGACGGCTCCAGTCTCCAGTGCAAGCCTCGCTGCACCTGATTTGTAGAGGAGCTGATCGCCGCGCGCCGCGCGCGTTCCCTCGGGAAACATGATTATCCATTTACCCTGATCCATTAGCTTCGCGCCGGTCTTCGCGACACGCTGCCATGCGTCCCCTTTGGCGCTCCGATCAATTGGTACCATATGCAGACGACCAATCGCCCAGCCAAAAAAAGGCACCCAGTTGAGTTCCTTTTTGTATACGTAGGCGACCGGATTGGTCATAACGCTCGGAAAGAAAAAGGTTTCATATGTTGACTGATGCTTACTGCAGATAATGACGCGATTCCCTGGTGCAGCAGCGAGTAGATTGTCGTAACCATTGACCGTAGATGTAACACCGCCAACGTATTTGGTTGCGGCTATGGCCAGCTGAAGCCAGGGTCTGCCAATCCAAAAATAGGTCACTCGATACGGCGCAATAAACGACGAGATTACCAACACCGTGGCAAGCGGTATGATGGTGACGGCCATAATCAAAAAAACCAGAGCGGAACGAATAGCCAGCACGAAAATCCCCCATCGACATCTACATGGCGCCGTTGGATAGTATCAAGCTCGAGCTACCGAGCAAGCACTTACAAAAACAGGTCAATGCTGTCATTCCCAGGTCTGGGGTTTATACTGGTGGTAAGGAGATGGCGCTGTGAAAAAACCCCCGTCAAAACAGGATATTCGACGTCGACTCGAGTCGCAGACGCGTTCTTATCTCGATCGTGGCGGTGAAATCCGAGCAGTTCCCCAAGGTGTCAGTGCGGTTGACGAGGCCATCTCTCCTATTAAGACCCCTATTTTCACTGGCAAGCCTCAGCAGCGTACGCCCGTGAATGATGTCATAGAGACGCTCCGACGTCGGCGCGAATCGCAATTGAAACGCACCCCAAAGACCGTCAGACGCCGTAAACCGCAACCGCGAAAGCAGATTGTCTACGATGATTTCGGTGAACCGCTCCGAATTGTCTACCACGAAGAGTAACCCTCGGTGAACTGAGCACATCAGGGCCGCGTAGGGATCTATGCAGGCTCTGGGGGTTATGATGTTAGGCATTACCAAGACGATTTCTGTTGCGCGTTCCGTAGAGGACTGTTTTCTCTACTTGAGTGATGTGCGGAAACTTATCGAATGGGATCCGGCCGTCTCCGCTACGCGCAAAGATTCTCTGGGACCCGTTGCCAAGGGCTCGTACTTCACTGTACGTGTAGCGATCGGGGTCCTGTCGCTCCGTTTCAGATACATCATTACAGAACACACCTCCAGTCGACGCATCGTCATTGCCGGGAGGAGTATGTTTCTTAACGTCAATGACACCATCGAATTGAGTGAGGCTGATGGACATACGGCCATCAGCTATCACGCAGAATTTCACTTCAAGTTTGGGCTAGGACGCCTTCTACCAGGGCTTGCAGAAGCACTCGATAGGCAATGTCAGCTCGCAATTGACAGCTTAGAGATTGCGCTGACCAGATTGGCCGATGAAGCCACTCTGAGCCCAAGAAACGCGAAAGCTGATGCGAAGACGTTGAGTGCGCTTCGTTCATTTACGCGGCATGGGTATGTCACCGGTCGCCGAGTTTGGGCACCAATGAGTGAGCGCATGGAAGGCCGGCACGTGGTGCTGACGGGTGCCAATTCCGGCATTGGGCTAGCAGCGGCCATTGACCTGGCTTCAGCGGGCGCGTCATTGACCCTAATCGTCAGAGATGAAGCTAAGGCGGCTCATACCGCCGAGACAATCAAAGAAGCCACCGGCAGAACAGATATTCGCTTTGAATTCGCAGATCTCAGTCTTCTGAAAGATACCGATACGCTGATCGACCGCCTTCTGGCGAAAGGAGAGGCCATCGATGTGCTGATAAACAATGCAGGGGCTCTGTTCAACGAACACACGATGACCTCAGAAGGGTTAGAGAAAAGCTATGCACTGTTACTGCTCTCCCCCTGGCGGCTGTCTGAACGACTGTTACCGCTTCTACAAAATCATGATACGACGGCCCGCATCATCAATGTCGTATCCGGCGGTATGTACGCTGAGCGCCTCAACCTCAAGCGACTTAACATGACATCAGATGGGTATCGGGGCGCCCGCGCGTACGCACAGTGTAAACGTGCGTTGAGTATCATGACGGAGATCTGGGCCGAGCGATGGCGGGAGCACAACATTGTCGTGAATGCGATGCATCCTGGCTGGTCAGACACACCCGGGGTTCAGAAGTCGCTACCCCTTTTTCGGCGACTTACGAGACTGGTGCTTCGCTCACATGCCGAAGGGGCAGATACCGTGGTCTGGATGGCGCAGGCCAATCAGGCTGCCCTGTCAACCGGTAAACTCTTCCTCGATAGGGAGCCACGATCAACCTACCTGCTAGGCAATAATGTCGAGTCCGACGACGACAGGAAAGCATTAGAACCGCGCTTACAGCACGATTTCGAATCCACTCTCGCGGCTCCGCCCTCATAGGACTCCCTAAAAGCAGACCTGATATCTTGAGTCGCGTGTCATGTCGCCGTATGTTGATTCAATCAACCGTTGTCTACGAGTAAGCCCATGGACTCATCTGCGATTAGGCCGTTCACACCATCGATCCCATCTGACGTAATTGCAGATCTCATTCAACGACTCAAACAGACGCGCCTTCCGGAAGCCGAGACCGTTGAAGACTGGAGTCAAGGCGTCCCGCTGAGTTATCAAGCTGAGCTTTTGAACTACTGGGCCAATGACTATGACTTTGATCGTATTGAGCAAAGGCTTGGAGCATTCGATAACTTTGTCACTGACATCGACGGTATTGACATCCATTTTATTCACAAGCGCAGTCAGCACACTGCAGCGACTCCACTGCTGATAACCCATGGATGGCCCGGATCCGTGTTGGAATACCTGGACATCCTTGACGCGCTGACCGATCCGACACAGCACGGCGGCTCACCCGACGATGCGTTCCACGTGGTATTACCCGCCCTCCCCGGCTTTGGCTTCTCGAGCAAGCCCAGAGACACGGGTACAGGCGTCCCAAAAATTGCGGCTCTCTGGGAAACGCTGATGCACCGATTGAATTACACCGCATTCCACGCGCATGGGGGTGACTGGGGCTCTATCGTGACACAAGCGGTGTTACTGCAAGAGGAAACAGCCTGCACCGCTGGGCACTGCACACTTCCCATTGTGCTGCCCGACGAGACCACCTTAAGTGACCCACAGCCCGCTGAACTCGACGCGCTTGAGTCTTTCCAGTTTTATAACGATTGGGACTCAGGTTATTCGAAGCAACAAAGCACTCGACCACAGACGCTCGGCTACGGTCTCGCCGATTCTCCCTCAGGACAAATGGCATGGGTCGTAGAAAAGTTTGCCTTCTGGATGGATTGCGAGCGCAACGGCGTTCGACACCCTGAAAACGTGCTTACCAAAGACCAACTCCTGGACAACGTGACGCTATATTGGGCGACAAACTCAGCCGCATCCTCGGCTCGGCTTTACTGGGAGAGTTTTAATACGCCGAACTTAAATCCTATCAGTCGACCCATGGCGTTGAGTGTTTTCCCCAAGGAAATCATGCGGACCAGTGAACGTTGGGCCCGCGGTCGATTTCATGACCTCGTGCATTTCAACAATCAGTTTGAACGCGGCGGACACTTCGCCGCGCTAGAAGTGCCTGATATTCTTGTGAGTGAGCTACGGACTTGGCGTTCTAAAACGCGCTAATCGACGGCTCGTTGGAAGTGTGTAACCCCCTCTATGAGGGTCATGTCAACAAGCAGCTCGCGCAAGTCAGGTGCCGTTAGAGGACTGCCCGACAAAACGACCAAGTCCGCCAACTTTCCGGGCTCGATGGAACCAATGTCATCATCCATAAACACTTGCCAAGCCGCATCAATGGTAACCGCTCGCAGGGCACTCATACGATCGATTCGCTGATCCGGCCCCAACACCACGCCTGTCTTCGTTTTCCGCTCTACAGGGCTCCAAACGGCTTGTAGAGGCCTCATTGGCGTCACCGGTGTGTCCATGTGCGAAGAAAAGCGGACGCCCGCATCTTGGGCCCATTTTGCTGGGCTCATATTCGCTGCGCGCTCGGGGCCCATGAAAATCCCCGCATGACGATCACCCCAGAAAAACGTATGTGCGGCAAAGAAGCTGGGGGTCACGCCCAGTGCTGCCATACGTTCAATTTGGTCCTTTCGCGACATTTGGGCATGAATGATCAGTGGTCTCGCCTCAGGCCAGGGATATTTGGCCGCAGCGGCTTCAATGGCATCGAGTGCATCTTGAATCGATGCGTCACCGTTGCCATGAATGGCTACCTGCACACGCTGCTTGTAGAGGCCCTCTACCTGTTCAAACAGTACATCCCGCGGCACCGCTGGATAACCACGATAGTCAGGGTCACCTTTGTGGGGCCGGTGATAAGGCTTGCTCAAATATCCAGTAAACCCCTGGATGCTTCCATCGGCTATGATTTTCACCCGTGGCACACTGACACGACCACTCGCGAAATTATCGAGTGCTAGTTCACCTGTGAGCAAACCGTCCCCGACCTCGTCAAAGAACGGAAATAGCGCCACCCGCAGAGGCATTTGATTGTACTTAGACATGGGACCAAGCAGACTCGCGATGGCAGTCGGCATGCCGCCTGCCGATGCCGTTGTTACGCCATATTGCAAATACTCGGAAGTCGCGAGCTGGGTCATCTGCCAAGCATCGGTAGCAGACAAATCAAGCGTTTTATCCCTCGCATGATGCGTCGCCGTTTCCTCGAGAATCCCATTGGGTCGCCGCTGATCCGCTGAAGTGAGATCACGAACAATATGTCCCCCTTCAGGATCAGGCGTTGTTTCATCGATATGAAGCTCTGCCAGCGCAGCGGAGTTAACTACCATGAGGTGTCCTGATACGTGCACCACAGCAATCGGTCGGGTCGAAGAGACAAGATCAAGGTCATCACGCGTTGGATGTCGTTTTTCGGCCAATAAGGTGTCGTCGTAGTTACTGCCAACGAGCCATCCGTCGCTGCGCTCCTCACCAAACGCTCGCAACTTTTCGAGAAGCTCCGGGATAGACTCGGTGTCACCAATCGGAGGGCTGTTTAAATCAACGGTAAACGCCGTTTGACCTGACCCTGGAAAATGACCGTGCGCGTCGACAAAGCCGGGGATTAGGGTTCGTCCCGCAAGATCTACTACAACTGTGTTATCTGTTATCAGTGCATTAATCTCGGCCGAGCTGCCCACGCTTTCAATTAAACCATCACGCACGCTCACCGCTTCTGCAACCCGGTTATCAGGATCCATGGTGAGCACCTCCCCCCCAGTAAATACCTGGTGGGCTGGCGGCGTTGGCGCCGAAATCAGTGTTGAAATATAGAGCCCAGCAACAACGATCAGAACGAAAAGTGAAGCCATAAAACGCTTAATAATCATACTCTATCTCATTGTTATT
>ERZ802830.3159-NODE-3159-length-14270-cov-14.1739_pt1 | contig 14270 bp, 12 predicted proteins | sample MGYA00345654_ERZ802830 | MGnify/ENA primary metagenome ERZ802830 (study PRJEB30503, sample SAMEA104212375) | marine metagenome | biome: Westerlies Biome; feature: [SRF] surface water layer (ENVO:00010504) within the epipelagic zone...; material: water... | reverse complement strand
TTCATCAGCCACATTCCTTTTTCAGCTGTTTCAATAGAGGCCTTCATGCATACTATCTCATCTTCTGATTTAATTGATCTGGCGGTTTCAACTATCTTTTGAGCATTTAATATTTCAACATCAAACTGTTTGAGAAGCATTTGAATTCCAACAGGGTCAGATACATCTATGGCTAGCCTGTTGTTATCAGGCGAATGTTCACGCATTAAATCTTGAACAATGCTAGCCCATTGTTTTGCATTTTTATCTACAAAATTATTTGCAGAAAAAAAATCCCAACTTACTACTTCTCTTATTTCATCAATTGTACAAAGGTGATTAGAGAGGTGTTCACTCTTAGGGTAATCAAATAAAATCACTTTGTTATTAGCAGAAATAAATACAAAACGAACCAGTTCATGCATTGTAAATAAGCTCATATTTCTGCTATCAGTTGCATATCTAATATTAATGGGATCAAATAAAATACATGCTCCCACATTATTTAAACGAAGTTGTTCTTGTACTCTCTGTAATCGGTACATTCTTAGACGGTCAAAATTTATTTTATCCTCATAGAGTCGAGGTTTATAAATTTGATTTTGGTAATTTTGGTTAATAGACTCGAGAAACTTTGGTCCAATTTTACGATCTGCGAATTTACTGGAAAAATTACTCATTGATAAATATTAATTTATTTTATTTTTTTTTCAAACCTCATCATATTATCTTTAAAGTTTAAAGAGAGTTTTTTCGCACTACTACTGATTTTATCTAAAAATTTAACATTTATATTAATCTTATTTTGCTCATTTTCTGATATTTGACCAACATAAGTAATAGCATTCCAAAGTCCTAGTGAATTCATGGGAGAAAATTTTCTTTTTGAAGAAAGAGATATATTTAGGAAAGAGAAAAGGAAGGTCGATACATTTACTTTGTATTTTTTTGAAAATTCAGGAATATTTTGAGAGATAGTTTTTATAAAAGTTTTTGGGTCATTAAATTGAAATGGATTAATTTTAGGAAAAAATTGTTTTAATATTTTTTTCGTAAAATCATTTCCCGATGAATAGATAAAAAATAGTTGCCCTTTAAAATCTAACATCCTTATCAATGGTAATAACACCAGATTCAAAGTTCTTTGATAGGGCGATCTCAATCGAAAGGCTTGTGAGGCTATAATAAAATCATAAACCTTGGGGACATCAGTTAATTTTTTAGGAATTAAATGAATTAAAGGTATTTTTTGATCTTTTCTATAAATTACCATAAAGCTTTTATGTTTGGGTCGTAATATTGTAGAAGATGTATCTTCTTTTATTTCCCAATTTTTTTTAATGACATCACTCATATTCATCAGCTGTTGATTAAAACTAAAACTAGAGTTTCCTGAGAGTTCTTTTTTTATAAGCTTGCAATCTTTAAACTCTTTCTCATGGATATCTTTGTAAGAAGCATTCGTGATACAAAAAACTAAATTTTTATGTTCATAGAACCGATAACCTAAAAAAGCTAGTAAGCTATTGATATCATCAATACTTATTTCTTTTCCTACAACAATAATAGGGTCTTCGGGAAATTTCTCGTGAGCAGCAGATAAAAGAGTAGAGATTACACTCCCATCACCAGTTCCAGCGTCAAAAATTCTAAAAGCATCTTTGGTTATCTTTGATTTTTTTATGTATTTTGCGAGTTCAAAAGCAATTTTACTTTTCTCATTTGTTGAATTGACGAAAGATAAATATTTATCCCTTGAGTCGAAAAAATCTGCTTTTTTTGCCCCCACTGTTACTCTCCTAAACCTTTAATATCCTATCTTTTTTTAAACTAGAAATGGGTTTATTTCCATAATAGAGTTTTATTCATTAAGAGGAGAGGTTTATGGATTTAATTCAAAGATTAGACAAGGGCCCAGTTTTGTGTGCTGAGGGTTATTTATTTGAAATGGAAAAAAGAGGCTATTTACAGGCAGGCGCCTTCGTACCAGAAGTAGTTTTAGAGCATCCAGAGGTGGTCACCCAGCTTCATCGAGAATTTATTAGAGCGGGCAGCGATGTAGTTCAAGCATTCACATATTACGGTCATCGTGAAAAGCTTCGATTGATAGGTAAAGAGGAACTACTTGAACCACTTCAATTAAATGCTTTAAAAATTGCAAAAGATGCTGCAAATGAATTTCCTGATCTAGATTTAATGATCGCAGGAGATGTTGCTAACACGAATATATATGATCCCAATAATAAATCCTCATTAGTTGAAGTAGAGAAGATGTATGAAGAACAAATTGGCTGGGCAAAGGATGCAGGCGTTGACTTTGTTGTAGCTGAAACAATTCAATGGACTGGTGAAGCGTTGATTGCTCTTAAAAAAATAAAAGAGGCAGGCTTAATAGCAGTGGTAAATTTAGCTATACCAGCAAATGACCTTACAAGGGATAATGATACCCCGGAGGATGCCTGTAAAAAGTTTGAAGATAATGGCGCTGATGTTGTGGGCTTAAATTGTTTTAGAGGACCTTACCATACAATGAAACATTTAATTAAAATTCGTGAAAAAGTATCTTGTCATGTTGCAGGGTTGCCTGTTCCCGTCAGAACTACAGATGAATTTCCCGTTTGGTTTTCTTTGCCAGATGAGGGCTGTGATTGTATTCCTAATAACAGACCTTTCCCTGTTGGCATTGATAATCTTTATTGCAATCGATATGAAATGGCTGAGTTTGCCAAAGATTGTCAAAGTAAAAATATTAATTTCATTGGAGTATGCTGTGGGGCAGCCCCACACCATGTAAGAGAAATGGCTGTGGCTTTAGGTCGTAAACCTATCTCCTACAAATACTATCCTGACATGAGCAAACATTTTATCTTAGGCACAGATAAAACTTTAAGTAGCATTAATACCAAGCATCAAGATAAGTATAAAGCTGAAGAGAAGTGGCTACCCAAAGGGTAGCAACTATTTAGAGTGTTTTGACTACTTACTCATCTAGCAAATTTCCATTAGAAATCGGCGAAAATGGCTGGTTAAAAACAAGTGATAGTCAATATTTTGCCCCCACTCTTGATCGAGATCATACCTGTGACTGGCTTGTTATTGGTAGTGGCTTTGCAGGAATATCTGCAGCAAAACGACTAACGGAGCTTCGTAGTGGAGACAAAATAATTCTAATTGATGCGATTGGTATTGGTGAAGGAGCAGCTGGCCAGAATAGTGGTTTCATGATTGATGTTCCTCATAATATAAATGCAAAAGGTGACTATTTAAGTTCAATTAAAAAAGATAAAGACTCAATTTCTCTAAATCGTGAGGCTATAGAATTTTCATCACAAATGGTTGAAGAGTACGATATTCCCCAAAGTGTATATAATAAGATTGGAAAGCTAAATGGTGCAGCAACACCCAAAGGTATTTCTTTCAATAAAGATTATAAAAAACAATTAGAGGCATTAGGAGAGGATTATCATTCTTTGGATTCCAAACAGATGTCTGAAATTACTGGTTCCAATTATTATGAACAAGGAATTTATACTCCTGGAACAATTCTAATTCAGCCTGCTGAATATATCAAAAGAATAGTTCAAAGACTCAGTGATAAAATCAAAGTTTTTCAAAATAGTCCTATAAAAAAAATTGAAAAAAAAAATAATAGTTGGGACGCCTATACTTCTCAAGGAAAAATAATTACTAAAAATATTATTTTTGCAGTTAATGGGCATATAACAAATTTCGGATTTTACAAAAATCAACTTATTCATATTTTTACTTATTCCTCTCTTACTAAAAAATTTGATGATAGTATTTTAAAAAGTGACCCCTCATGGGGTTTGACCTCTTCAAATCCTATTGGCACCACTGTTAGAAAAATTAAGGTTAGTGAAAATCAATCTAGACTTCTCATTAGGAATACTTGGAGGTGCCGCCAAAATCTTGAGTCACTTAATTCTGATTTTGAGAACTCCTGTCAAAAACACCGAAAAAGTTTTATAGGACGCTTTCCTAACTTAAATGAAATACCATTTGAGTTTAGTTGGGGAGGGCGAGTTTGTCTTTCTTTAAACGGCGCTCCTGCTTTTGGTGAGTTAGATGAAAATCTCTTTTCTGCTTGCTGTTCAAATGGATTGGGAACAGTTAAAGGAACTTTGGCAGGAAAACTAATCATTGATAAGGCATGTAAATCAAATTCATCTCAACTTGATAAGTATGAAAATATTGAAAAACCTAGTCTTTTGCCGCCTAATTTATTAACCCAAATAGGGGCTAACTTAAGAATTAAATCTCGAGAAATGACAGCAGGTAGGGATTTATAAAAGAAATGATAACCAATTATGATACATTGGATAATCTAAACAAGGAGATTACGGGAAAGTGACTATTTTAAAAGGTATCTATGGAGCTATGTGTACCCCATTCCAAGATAGTGGAGAGGGAATTGATCTAAAGCGTTACCACTCTCATATTGATGACTTATTAGAAGCGGGTGTACATGGTTTAGTCTTATGTTCTGGCACCGGTGAATACGCTTATCTAACAGATGATGAGAAACAAACTTTAATTACAGAGGGTGTTAAACATATTAATGGCAGGTGCCCTACGATAGCACAAACTACTGCACTTAGTACTAATGAGTGTATCAACAAAGCAAGGGCCGCAGAAGATGCAGGTGCAACTGCAATTATGGTTATGCCACCTTTCCTAGAACCACCTTCAGAACGAGGAGTTATTTATCACTATGAGGCTATAGCAAAAGCAGTTGGAGTTCCTATCGTAATGTATAATGTTCCACAGCAAGCCGCACCCCTCTCCGAAGACACTTATCGTAAATTATTAGCAATAGAAAATTTAGATTATATTAAAGACAGTTCAGGAGACTTTTTAAATTTGCAAAAATTTATCAAGACGGGAGGAAGAGTTTTCTGTGGTATAGACTCCTTTGCCCCATTTGCATTAATGAGTGGATGTACAGGGATGATTTGGGGAGCTGTAAATTTTATGCCCCATGAATGTGTTAAACTATTTAATTTAATTGAAGAAAAAAAATATCAAGAAGCTATGGATCTATGGAAATTGATGGAGCCCGTGTGCTTATGGCTGGGAGGAAATAGACACGACGTTGACTACCTAACAGGGATTAAAGCAGCCGCGAATTTATCAGGTAGAGAAATGGGCCCGCCCCGAAAACCCCTACCAAATGTAGCAGCACCTGCGCGCCATGATTTAAGAATTGCCATGTCAAAACTACCCATCAACCATACTACTAACAATAGATTGGTTTGGAGAGATTGGCAGGAAGAGAAAGACTGGTTAATCCAGTCTTCAATTAAAAGGAACTAATTAAGGAGCAATTAATGTCTAAAACAGTTGATTTTTCAACACAATTGATCATAGGAGGTAGACCTCTTCCTGGATCTGAGGGCAAAACATTTGAGACTATTAACCCTGCTAACGGTAAAGTCTTAGCAAGTGTCGCTGAGGCTTCAGGTGAAGATGTTGATAAAGCGGTGTCCGCAGCAAGAAAAGCTTTTGAGGAGGGTCATTGGTCTAAGATGGCACCTGCTGAGAGAAAAAAAGTTTTATTGAGATTTGCAACAGTCATAGAGGCTCATGCAGAGGAGTTAGCGATGATGGAAGCTATGGAAGCAGGCAAGCCTATAACTGATTGTCTAGAAATAGATATGCCAGAAACAGTTAATACTATCCGCTGGCACGCTGAAGCTATTGACAAGTTGTATGATCAAATTTCTCCAAGTGACCCAAGTATCCTCTCGATGATTGTCAGAGAGCCGATGGGTGTTGTCGCGGCTATTCTACCATGGAATTTTCCCGCAATGATGGCTGCCTGGAAGCTTGGCCCCATTCTTGCAACTGGAAATACAGTGGTCCTGAAACCTGCTGAACAAACCTCTCTTTCAACAATTCGAATTGGAGAGCTTGCTGCAGAGGCAGGCATTCCCGATGGTGTTATAAATGTTGTTTGTGGTTTTGGTGAGACCGTAGGAAAAGCGCTAGGTGAACATCCTGATGTTGATTGCGTAGCTTTTACTGGTTCTACTGAAACTGGGCGAATGTTTCTTCGTTACTCTGCTGATACTAATCTTAAAAGAGTTTTATTAGAGTGCGGTGGGAAAAATCCTTTTATTGTAATGGGTGACACTGAGGACTTAGATACAGCAGCTGATCATGCCACTAATTCTATATTTTGGAATATGGGAGAAAACTGTTCTTCAAATTCTCGTTTACTTGTCCATCAGTCAATCAAAGATGAACTACTAGAATTAATTGTCGAGAAATCCAAAGAGTGGGTAGTGGGAGATCCTCTAGATGCTTCAACTAAAATTGGCCCTATGATTGAACAAGCACATCTAGACAAGGTTATGGGCTTCATTGATCAAGCTAACCAGGATAAAAATAAATTAGTTATTGGAGGCAAAAGAACTAGAGAAGATACAGGTGGATATTTTGTTCAGCCAACCATATTTGATGACGTAAAGCCTGAAAATACACTATTTTCTGAAGAAGTTTTTGGCCCTGTCTTAGGGATCACAACCTTTAAAGATCCAGAAGAAAGCATAGCTTTAGCTAATCAAAATAAGTACGGACTGGCTGCTTCTATTTTTACTAGCTCTAATAAGACAGCTCATGTAGCTGCAAGAAAAATTAAGGCTGGGACTGTAGCAGTTAATTGTTACGGTGAGGGCGATATCACTACTCCTTTTGGGGGTTATAAACTCTCCGGCTTTGGGGGAAGAGATAAATCTTTAGCTGCACATGATCAGTATTGTGAGCTAAAAACTATTTGGATAGATTTAACGTGACAATAAAAAGGAATTAATTATGAGAGAAGTAGAAGTTGATCAACAAGATACCGATCAAGTTTATTTTCAAAATCTTCAAAAATTAGAACAATGTATTAAACCAATACACGAAGCAAAAGGCATCCCCAATGAATATTATACTAAAACTGAATATTTTGATTTAGAGAAAGAAATTCTTTTTAACAAAGGTTGGTTTGCCGTAGGCTTCGTTAAAGACCTACCTCAACCTGGCTCTGTTAAACCGGTCAACTATTTTAAAAATCCTCTTTTATTAATTCGTAGTATCCAAGATAAAAAAATACGAGTTTTTCAAAATGTATGTCGACATCGAGGAATGACTCTTATTGAAAAACCCACAGTTTTAAAGGGGGCAATTCGCTGTCCTTACCATTCTTGGTGCTACAAGCAAACCGGAGAAGTTGTTGCTACCCCTCATATTGGAGGACCAGGTTATAACTATCACTCCGATATTAATAAAAGTGAATTATCATTAATTGAGGTTCGTTCTCATGTTTGGAGAGATGTCATATTTGTGAATCCTGATGGCAGGGCAAAACCCTTTGAAGAGGTTCATAAACCTTTGTTAGAACGATGGTCCTCTTTTGATCAACCTATGCATTCAGATATGAGCGACTCATCTTTTGAGCTTGAGGTCAAAACTAATTGGAAACTAGCAGTCGAAAATTACTTAGAGTCCTACCACCTCCCTTGGATTCACCCAGGTTTAAATAGTTATTCCAAGTTAGAGGATCATGAAAATATTGTTAAATATGGCCATTATTCTGGACAAATTAGTAATAAATATATTCCAAGATACTCAACAGGAAAACAATTTCTAAATTTTAAAAATTTAAGCTCTGAATGGAACAGCAAAGGAGAATATATTGTTTTATTTCCAAATTTAATATTGGGTGTTCAAAAAGATCATGTTTTTAATCTCATTATTGAACCAATTGGATGTGATCAAATCAAAGAGCATGTTGAAATCTATTATTCAGACTCTTCTATGTTGTCTGATGAATATCAGCAAACACGCTTAGAGAATACTAAGCTTTGGAGAACCGTATTTGAAGAAGATATTTTTGTAGTAGAGGGAATGCAGCAAGGCCGTTATGCGGAGGGCTTTGATGGAGGGCGCTTTTCACCAGTAATGGATGAACCAACTCATGTCTTTCACGATTGGTATGCTAGAAAGATGTTAAAAGTTTAGAATGTCTTTTGATACATGGATTCTTCTAGGCATCTTTGGAGCCGTTCTAGCAATTGCTACTATGCTTTACGAAAATAATAAAAAAAATAATTAATTTATTTTTTTAATTCAAACCCTGCTTTTACCCAAGCATTTGTTCCACCAGATAAGTTAGATACATCTTTATAACCCATATCTTGAAGAGTTTTAGTTGATAAAGTTCCTTGACCACCCACTCCACAATAAACAACAATTTTTTTCTCAGGATCAAGCTCTTCTTTTCTGAGAGGGTTGTCTGGTCTTTGATCAGCGTGAAATTCCAGCATGTCTCTTGGAACATGAACTGATCCTTCTATTTGACCTTCAGCCTCGATGGCATCTTTTGAGCGAACATCAACAAGGATAATTTCTTCATTATCTAATTGCTGTTTTAATTCTTCTGGGCTCACTGATTTGATTTCAGCATTTGCTTCTTCTAAAAGCTCTGGAAAAGTCTTCATTTATTCATTTCTCCTCAATAACTATTGATAATATATAACTGTTTGATCTTAAATTTAATATATTACTATAATATAAGACATGAATAATATTGTAAATCCAGGATCCAGTCACGAAACAGATGTAGTTATAATTGGTGCTGGGCCTTGTGGTCTTTTCCAAGTATTTGAGCTGGGTCTTTTAGATATGAAATCTCATCTAATTGACAATTTAGACAAGATTGGCGGACAATGTGCTGAGCTTTATCCTGATAAAAACTTATATGATATTCCAAGTAGACCGGCTATCACGGGCCAAGAGTTAACCGATGATTTAATTAAACAAGCTGAACCTTTCAATCCTACTTATCACCTAAACCAATTAACCTCAAAAATTGAGATTAATGAAAATGATATTTTAGTAGAAACAGATAAAGGCACTTCCATCAAGTGTAAGTCTGTTGTCATTGCTGCTGGAGCAGGGAGCTTTGTTCCAAGAAAACTTCCAGCGGAGGGAGCTGATCAATTAGAAAATAAAAACATTTTTTACTCAGTCAAAAAAAGAACAGACTTTCAAGACAAGAATATTTTAATTATTGGTGGTGGTGACTCCGCTTTAGATTATGTTATGGGATTTCAAGGTATTGCAAAAAAAGTATCACTGGTTCACAGAAGAAAAGAATTTAAAGGCGTTCAAGACTCAGTAAATAAAGTTATGTCGTTGGTAGATAAGGGGGAAGTAAATTTTAATATGGGAAGCCTTAAGAATGTTTCACTTAATGAAAAAGGCAAAGTAACAGTCACTCTAGATGATGATAAAATAATTGACGATATTGATGCAATATTCCCATTTTTTGGTTTAAAAATAGAATTAGGACCAATCGCAGAGTGGGGATTAAACTTAGAAAAGAATCATATTTCTGTTAACACAGAAAACTTCGAAACTTCAGTACCAAGAATTTTTGCTGTGGGAGATATTTGTATTTATCCGGGTAAGTTAAAATTGATACTAAGTGGTTTTCATGAGGCTGCACTCGCTGCTAAAAAAATGTTTGAGTATTGTCATAGTGATAAAAAGTATGTTTTTAGGTACACTACCTCTTCAAGTGACTTACAAAAAAAACTTGGAGTAAAATAATCTCATTCTCCTTGATTAAGAAAAAACTTATATATTTTATATCAATTTTTTTTTTATTTGCCTTTAGTGCTAATTCAATTGTCTTAGAGAAGACTCCGATAGAACTAAATTTTCCTTGGGGAATGAGCTGGTTAAATTCAGAAGAGCTTTTAATCACCCAAAAAACTGGTGAAATTTATTTAGTAAATACAAAGAATTCTTCTCAGATTCAAATATCACATAACATTCCTTCAATTTTTTTTGGTCAAGGAGGCTTACTTGATATTGTAAGTGAAAACAACATTGTTTGGGTAACCTGCTCCATTCAAAAAGGAAGAAAATATACAACCGCAGTTTATCGAGCCGAACTTCAAAACAATAAACTTATAAATGAAAAACTTATATATGAAGCCCTTCCCTACATAGATAATGGTAAGCATTTTGGTTCAAGAATAGAGATTCTCGATGATTATCTTTATGTTAGCGTTGGTGAGAGAGGAAAGGGCATGATAGCTCAAGACTTCACAAACTCTATTGGCTCAATTATTAGAATTCACAAAAATGGAGAATACCCCAAAGATAACCCTTTTATAAAAGGAAATAATTGGTTACCTGAGTTATTTCAGATCGGTGTTAGAAATCCTCAAGGTATGACGTTGGACCCTCAAACAAAAACTATTTATATATCTAATCATGGACCTAAAGGTGGAGATTTCATAGGTAAAGTTGTCAGTGGATCTAATTATGGCTGGAAAAAAATTGGATGGGGAGGGATAAACTACTCTGGTACAAAAATTGGTGATGGCAACGCTTGGGAACCTGGTTTTTTAAAACCTGAGTTTATCTGGGTGCCTTCTATTGCAGTGAGTGGTATTAAATTTTATGAAGGTAATGCTTTTCCGCAGTGGAAAGATTCACTTTTAGTTTCCTCTCTAAAATACAAATATCTATCTGTATTACATAGAAAAAATAATGAATTTGTTGAGGAGGAGGTCATATTTAAAGATAAAATTGGAAGAGTCAGAGATATAGAAATCGATCAATCAGGTAATGTATACATTATTGCTGATGAGACAAACTCAAACTTATTTATTTTAAAACCTTAACTTTAATTTATGTTCATATAGTGAGAAAAATATTCTTATTAATTTTGGTATTTTTTTATAACAATCTTTTTGCTTATAATGAGGATGAAATAATTTGCGTTGCAACTTATGAGCTAGCAATAGATTTTTTTATTCAAATGAAGGATGAAAAAACCTCTCAAGACATTTTCTTAAGAAAGCAAGAACTTTTAAATAAATATGAAGAAGGACACTTCCCTTCAGAAGACATTGAATTTATGAGAACAGAAATACATTATGCTTGGTCAAATAACTTTGATTTCCTTCCACCAATTTTAGAAAACTGCATAAAGAATGTTAAATAATTGTGAAACTAAAAAATGAGCAGTAAAGATGTCTCCACAGCTCTTATATGTAAAAACATACTTGGAGAAAGTTGTTTTTGGGATCCGAGAATTAATTCTTTAATTTGGACAGATATAGAGGGTAAAAAGATATGGAAGCTTAATGAAAAAAATCAAAGCCTTGATTATAATTTGCCAGATAGGGCAGGTTTTATATTACCTAGAAAGAAAGATGGATTTATTATTGGTTTTCCTAAACATATTGCTATTTCAAACCAAGACTTTTCTTCTTTTGAAAAAATATGTAATGTTGAAATTAATTTAAAACAAACTCGCATTAATGATGCAAAAGTTGATCCTTACGGTGGAATTGTATTTGGTACTTATAACGAGGATCCAGATAAAATAAATAGAAAGCCTATTGCAAATCTATATAGATTAGCTCCAGATCTGTCTTTAACTCATCTTTTGTCAAATATTACTGTTTCAAATGGCATAGCCTTTTCTCAAAATGAAAATATTATGTACTTTGCAGATACACCAACTGGTCTTATACGAAAATTTGAGTTCACCCATAATTTTAAAAAATTACAAGAATTAGAGTCAAATATGACCTTCAATGATGTTGGAGAACCAGACGGGGCCACTGTAGACATCAATAATAATTATTGGTCAGCAAGGGTTCGGGGAAAATGCATCTTATGTATAAATACGGAAAATGGAAAAATCATTGAAAAAATTGAACTTCCTACTAATACGCCAACTTGTGTAACGTTTGGGGACACTGATCTATCAAGCTTATATGTGACTTCTCTGAGGGCAGATCCAGTTAACGATGCTGCTGGTGGTAATCTTCATAAAATAAAAACTGAAACTAAAGGATTTAAGCAGCTTTTAACCGATATTTGACTCTTATAAATACTTCTTATTAACTAAGTTTTCTTTATTGAGTTCATTCATATTTTTTAAAAAATAAACAATATTTTGTGACGCCTCTAGTGACATTCTCTCTCGACACTCCAACGTTAACGCAGCATTGTGAGGAGTTAATAAAATATTATCTAATTTAAAAAAAGGATGATTGGGCTCAGGTGGCTCAGATGTATAAACATCCATCCCAGCACCTCGAATTTTCTTTGCTTTTAAAGCTTGATACAAATCATCTTCATTAACGATTCCCCCTCTTGATGTATTTACAAGAACAGTATTTTTTTTCATAAGTTTTAAATCTACTTCAGAAATAAAGTTTGTTGTATTTTCGTTTAATGGTAAATGAATAGTGATAAAGTCTGCTAGAGCCAAACCCTCATTTTTTTCAATTGGGATACATTTATTTTTTTTTATAGAGTCACTATCTAAAAATGGATCGTAAACATATACTTCCATATCAAACCCTAGACACCTTTTTGCAACTTCTTTCCCTATTCTACCAAAACCAATAATAAGAACTTTTTTTTTATATAATTCAAAAATGTCAGGTAACTGAGATCTCTTATCAAAATTTCCTTCTTTAACCAAGCTATCTGACAAAGAAAGATTTTTAGTTAAATAAATAAAAAATGACATGACATGTTCAGAAACACTTGCAGCATTAGACGTAGAGGTGATACCAAGAGCAATTTTATTCTTATTAAGAAAATCTAAGTCAACATTATCATAGCCAACACCATGCCTTGAAATAATTTTTAGATTATCGCAATGTTGTAAAATATCTTGATCTAGCTTTGATGTTCTTAATAAAATTCCATCAACATTTTTTAAACTTTCCTTTAAGCTTTGAATTTCAAAATTATCTACTTCAAAGACCTCGAATTCGTTGTTTTTTAAAAACTCTAAGCCTTTTGGATGAACTGTACCTAGAATAGCAATCTTCATTTTACCTCTTGATTATTTGTTATGTCAAAAAAGTAAGAAATTTAAAAGGTTTTTCATTCAAATTATCTTTCTATCGTGTAATATCTTATCGGTTAAGTTTTTGGAGGAATAATGAAAACCATCAAATTGTCATGTGCTCACGCACTTTTTAAATTTCTAATTGCGCAAAAAATTATAGTTGATGGTAAAAAAGCACCTCTATTTCCTGGAGCATTTGCTATTTATGGCCATGGAAATGTTGCATGCTTAGGTCAAGCAATGGAAGAGTTTCAATCAGATCTTCCTGGATACAGAGGCCATCATGAACAAAGTATGGCCTTGACTGGTATCGGCTATGCTAGAGCGATGAGAAGAAAACAAATTTTTATTGCCACCTCATCAGTTGGTCCTGGTGCAACTAATATGGTCACAGCTGCTGCTGTAGCTTTAAGTAATCGTCTTCCAATATTGCTCCTCCCTGGTGATACTTTTGCCAGTCGCTTTCCTGACCCAGTATTACAACAAGTCGAAAATTTTAATTCCCCTATCGAAACTGCAAATGATGCTTTTAAGCCTGTCTCAAAATATTTTGACAGAATTACAAGACCTGAGCAAATTCTTGGCTCTCTCCCTCAAGCTATTCAAGTAATGCTTGATCCCTCTGATTGTGGACCAGCAACCATTGCAATGTCACAAGACGTTCAAGGAGAGTCATTTGATTTCCCTGAAATATTTTTTGAGGAAAAAATTCACGAGATAAGAAGAATTCATCCTGATCCAAGCCAAGTGAATCAAGCAGCTGAAATACTTAAAAACTCTAAACAACCTATAATCATTTCAGGAGGAGGAGTTCTTTACTCTGAAGCAGAGCAAGAACTTTCAAACTTTGCAAAAAAACACAACATCCCAGTTACTTCAACAGTAATGGGTATCGGATGTATGACTAAAGATGATCCTTATTATATCAGCACTGTAGGTGCTCTGGGACAGGGATCTTCGAATAATCTTTCAAAGGATACAGACCTTGCCCTAGCTATAGGAACAAAACTTGCAGACTTTACAACAGGCTCTTGGGCAAATTTCGAAAACCCTAATTTCAAATTAGTCTCAGTCAATACAGCTCGTTATGATACGACCAAGCATTTAGCCACTCCAGTTATAAGTGATGCTAAAGTTGGGCTTCAGAAAATATCAGAAGCTTTGGGTGACTGGAGAGCCCCTGATCCTTGGTACCAAAGAGCAATCAAGGAGAGAGATGAATGGGACGCATACGTTGAAAAACAAAGCGGCCCTACTAATCAAGAAGAGCCCTCATATGCTCACGCAGTAGGGGCGGTTTATAGAAATTCAGATCCAAGTGATATCGTTGTCACAGCTGCAGGAGGCCTTGTAGGAGAGGTTGTTCAAGTTTGGAAACCAAAGCAACTTAATA
>ERZ802830.3158-NODE-3158-length-14272-cov-5.63023_pt1 | contig 14272 bp, 11 predicted proteins | sample MGYA00345654_ERZ802830 | MGnify/ENA primary metagenome ERZ802830 (study PRJEB30503, sample SAMEA104212375) | marine metagenome | biome: Westerlies Biome; feature: [SRF] surface water layer (ENVO:00010504) within the epipelagic zone...; material: water... | reverse complement strand
AGCGCCCGGCTTTTTTTTACTTATGTTTCAGTGTGGAGGGTGGAGCTGGCATGAGCTCTAAATCAGCTGACTCGCTCGGTGGAAGTGGGGAGAGGCGGATCCGTGCGCTTTTTGATGGCGATCTCTTAGGGCACAATGCGTCGCATTGCATACCGAGCCCCTCCGGCTAACTTTCACCGACCGTCAGTAACAGGAAACCTCGCTATGACCCGCACAGTGCTGATTAAGCTTCACTTATACCTGTCTGCATTCTTTTCGGCCGCCATCATACTGGTGGCGGTATCGGGTGGCCTGTATCTGATTGGTGTCAAAGGTTCGGTTGAGCAGACACCGGTTGGGTCGATCGCATCAGGCCAGCAGCTTTTAACGGACCCCAGTCAACGCTCAGTCGGGAATGTGCTTGCATCGCTGGGGGTCACGGGTTTTGAGTTTGATTATGTGAAGCAGAAGGGGACACAGCTGATCACGCGACCGACGACGCGGCCTTTTTATACCCTCGATATCCGCGGTGACCAGGTTATCGTCCAATACAATCAACCTTCGTTGCAAAAACGAATGATTGAGCTGCACATGGGTCACGGCCCATCTGCATACAAGACTTATCAACAGGTGTTTGCGGCGGGGATGCTGTTCATCATTTTGAGTGGGGTCTGGCTGGGGCTATCTTCGGCGCACCTGCGGATGCGGACCGCGCTGGCGGTGGGGTCAGGTTTATTGCTGTTTTCTGTGTTGGCACTGGCCTAACGAAGAAAGGCACCAGGCCTCTTTATCACGCGCCATAAAAAAGCCGGGCAATGCCCGGCTTCCTGGTCAACTTAGTCGTTTATAAATCCCACTGGAACTCGACACCCGCTGTGCGGTAGGCGCCCGGTGTGACAAAGGCGCCACCAAACTCCGGAGCCATTATCACCTCTCCAATGAATTCCTCATCGAACAGGTTGCGGGCAAACGCGGTAACGCGCCATCGGTCACCACCAATACCCACGCGTAGGTTAGTAATGCCGTAGCCATCTACCTTGGTCTTTTCGAAGCTGGTTGGCAATCCAAAGAACAGTGTTGCTGGCACTTCGTTAGTGCCGTTAGCTCCTGGCGAATCTAAGTCACCCCCTTGGACGACGTGATAAAAAACGTCGCCTTGGTAGGCATATTCAATTCTTGCTAACAGATTGAGGTCACCCAAGTTTTGGTCCCATGTGAGCGCGACGTTTGCGGTGAATTCTGGTGCGTTGGGAACATCGTTACCTGCCACGTAGGGCCGGACCGACATCGCGTCAATTTCACCGTCGATTTCACTGTAGCCCGCGTCTAGTCGAAGGCCGTCAGTCATTTGCCAGGAACCGCCAATCTCAAAGCCCTGAATAGTGACCTCATCGATACCCTCAACGGTTCTCAATAACCCAAAGGGGCCAACGTAGAATTCGAAGAACTGCATGTCGTCAACGTCGGTATGGTAAGCCGCGCCGTTCAGCTGCAGGTTGCCATCCAACAGTGTGGAGCGGAAGCCTACCTCGAAGGAACTTGACGTTTCTTCCTCATAGACTTCTGGCGGCGCTACCGGCAGTCCGTCGGGGTTCACAAGAAACAGGCTGATGGTCTCGGTGCCGCCCAGATTGTTAAAGCCACCTGTCTTGAAGCCTACGCCCCAGCTGCCAAACAACGTAGTGCTGTCGGACAGGTCATAGGTGAGACTCACCTTAGGCTGGATGGCATCAAACTCCTCGCTTCGATCAGCCACCCGAGCGCTCACCGCGCCCGTTTCTAGGTCAATAAAAGCAGGGTTCCAGGGTGTACCGCCCAACGGCGCTCCATTCAGAGTGCAGCCCCCATCGAAAAAAGTGCCGCAGTAGTCGATATTGGTCGATACATAACCGTCGGCAGGGCTGGGTACCGCGTTACTGACTTCTCTATCCTCGATGTCGTATCGCAATGCGAACGACAGTTCCATGCGATCCGTGATGTCGAAGTTAATGGAGCCGAAACCTGAAAGTACCGTGGTCTCGAAATCATCCAGTACCAGCGCATCAGTTAGTTCGTTAACAAATGAACGCGGCAATTGTGCACGGCCATCGTCTTCTAGCTGTGCCACGCCTACCCTGCGATCAATGTTAAGGAAGTACATCCCAGCCTGCCAGCGGAGCCGCTGATCGGCGTCGGATGTCCATTGCAACTGGAAGCTGATGTCCCGCTGGTTACGCTCCTGGTACTGATAACCGTCGCAGGTCGTGGGGCTGTATGGAGGAAAGAAGGGATTGCCAGCGGGAGAGAAGCCAGCCAAGTTAAAGGTTGGTTGCTGCATCGGCGTTGCGTCACCTGCGAAGATAGAGCGTGCGAGAGCGGTTTCCTGACAATGACTCAAATTATTGTAAAAGTTAAACGCTCCCGAAGTGCCATCTGCGAGGAAGTATTGGTCCTGATCTGAATACAATGCCCAGGCAGTCAATGTGCCTGAATCAAACTGCTTATCAACTTTTACGGAAACTTCTAAAGTCTCCTGTTCATTCTCAGGGTCTACGTTGGGCGAATAAACGAAATTAAAGTCGTTTACGTCTATGGATGCGGCGGTATTGTCGACCCCTACACCGAGATCTGCGACTGGTTGCAGTGCACCGACGAAGAAAGGAAGTTCAAATGCAGCGTTAAAGGCAATCGATGCGGCGGAGACCTCCGAATAACGAATCTTCGTGTCGATCGACAGCGTGTCTGTGGGATCCATCACGATACGAGCACTGACGGCAGTTTCCTCGTAGTCATTCACCACGTCATCGTTCAGATACACGTTTTCAAGGAAGCCATCAGTCTTTCGCGAGGTGACCGTCAGCCGGCCTGCGACATCGCTACCCAACGGGCCTGCGATGGTAGCGGTTCCGTACATCGTGCCGTATTCGGCCGCGCCTACTTTGATGCTACCTTCCATTTCTTGCGTAGGACGTTTGGTTGACATGATGACCGCGCCGGCCGCCGCTGAGCGACCATAGAGCGCACCCTGAGGGCCTTTCAACACTTCGATCTGTGCAAGATCGGGGTATTCGCGGTTGAAGGCGGAGGGGTTGGTATAAAGCACGCCGTCAACAATAAATGCAAAGTTGGTTTCTGCGTCGCGGGCGCCGTTAATGCCGCGAATGGCAAGCTGGCTATCACCTACTTCCACGGAGTTCACAAACGTGACGCCTGGCGTCATGTAGACAAAGTCTTCCGCGCGCGCGACACCCATGTTTTCGATCTGACTTGCGGTGAAGGCGGTAACCGTGGCGGGTACGTCCTGCAAGGATTCCGCACGAGCCCGCGCTGTAACCACAACTTCTTCCAGTTGTGCCATGGCCGTAGATGGCAAAAACGCTGCCGTAACGGAGATCGCAGCAGACACTGCGGCCGTCAGCGGAAGTGTTGCCAGCGCCTGTCGGCGATTAAGTGGGATGGTGCTCCTCATGGGTAGCCTCCTTCAGTATTGAGCCCGGGAAGGGCCTTTATTTGCTGTATTTACAGTACTTACGCGGTTTCAGATCAGCATTGACTCCCGCGCAAACCGTCCTTTGTCCGGACATTATTCTACAGAACATCCAATATCCCCTTGCAATCGGCTTCGGTCAAGTCTAGATCGGCAATAATTTTCGCGGTATTTGCTCCGATTTCTGGCAATTGGGTATCGATTTGCGCGGGTTCATTCGAAAATTTGATGGCTGAGCCAATGTGATCATGGCCCGCTGCATCCCGAAACCGCATACCGCGCTCCCAAACCTGTTCAGACTGCCAAGCCTCTTTTAGCGTAAGCACTGGGCTCCAGCAGATATCCCGGCCTTCAAACCAGCTTTCCCATTCGGCCCTGGAGTGCGCTCTAAAGGCGCTCCTGAGGTACTCAATGGCTGCCCAATGGCTCTCTCCTGCAGGCCCTATGACGGCGGCAATGAATTCAGGGTGCCCCAGTCCGTTAAACAAAGCCTCTACAAACTTGTGCTCGCCGCCGCCCAGTGCAATATGTTGGTGGTCGGAGGTTTCGTATACGTTAAGCATGGCGTGACCACCATGAGTGCGCTCCTTAAGCCGCTCCGGAGCCTGATTGCCGGCAAACACTGGCCCTAGAATGTTGGGGCTCGCCGCCAATACCGACTCGAACATGCTGATATCGACAAAATCTCCCCGGCCTGTTGTTTGGCGACGGAGTAGCGCCATCAAAATGCCAGACAGTGCTAAATAGGAGGACAGCATATCGGCGATCGGTACCCCAATAATGGCAGGTCCGGTATCTCCCTCAGGCGAGCGTGTGAGGTCGAGAATGCCCGCGGCTGCGACGGTGGCAGTGTCGTGGGCCGGTTTATCTCGCCAGGGGCCAGTTTGACCAAAGGCCGAGATCGAGCAGTAAATGAGCCCGGGGTTGGTCGCTGACAGCGTGTCGTAATCGATGCCCAGTCTTTTTGCGACGCCAGGGCGAAACGCTTCCACCACTACGTCGACTTCTTGTGCCAGTGCAAGCAGCGCTTTTTTGCCCGCCTCGGTTTTCAGGTCGAGCGCAATGCTTTCTTTACCGCGCTGGGTATTGCGAAACATGACCGTTTCGTCCCCTTGCTGCCAGGGGAAGGCCTTAGCAGATCGCGTCGGCTCGGGCGCTCTAGGATTCTCAACTTTAATCACCCTAGCGCCATGATCAGCCATGTGCTGGGTGGCCGCTGGACCAGGCAGGAACAGCGAGAGGTCGAGAACAGTGAGTCCGTCCAGTTTCATGCGGCGTCAGAAATCAGCAGGTGATGCCCTCGGCGCTCAGGCCGGTCAGATCCTCTTCGGAAAGCCCGAGCAGATCGCCGAGAATTTCGGTGTTGTGCTCGCCAATTTTCACGCCGGGCCAATCGGTGCGCCCCGGCGTCTCGCTGAGCTTGGGCATAATGGCCGGTATCTTCAGCGGTTTGCCGTCAATTTCGACGGTCTCGAACATACCCCGGGCTATGTAATGCGGGTCCGTCATCATGTCTTCAACGCTATAAATGGGCCCAACCGGCACGCGCGCACTCTCGAGCTTGTTAATAATCTCTGCGGAGGTGTGGTCACTGCACCACTTCGCAAGCGCGTCGTCAATTTTTTGCTCATGAATGACCCGGCCCTGATTGTGCTCGAGCTCGGGGTCCAGAGCCATGTCCTCGCGACCGGCTTCGGTCATCAGCCGCTTGAAGATAGAGTCGCCGTTGCCTCCAATTACGACGTGTTTGCCGTCTGAGCAAAGGTAGGTGTTGGTGGGTACGATGCCCGTAATGGTGGTGCCGGACGGCTCTCGGACGACACCCGCGCCATCGAACTCGGGCACGATACCTTCGAGCAGATTAAAGATTGATTCATACAGGGCCACATCAACTACCTGACCTTTGCCGCTGTTGTTGCGTTCAATGATGGCAAAAGCGACGCCCAGCGCAGCGTGAATGGCCGCCACCGTGTCACCGAGTGAGATATTGGGTCGGACCGGCGCCTTTCCAGGTTCACCATTGATGTAGCGGAAGCCGCCATAGCCCTCAGTAACCGAGGCATATCCGGGTTTTTCGGAAAAGGGGCCGCTCTGTCCGTAGCCTGAAATCCGCGCATAGATAATGCCGGGATTTTTTTCCTTAACCTGCTCGGGCCCCAGACCCCAACCCTCCATCGCGCCCGGACGGAAGTTCTCGATCACAACATCGGCTTTGGTGAGTAGCTCGAATGCCAGTTCCTGACCGCGCGCTGATTTCAGATCGAGAGTCACGCTTTTCTTATTGCGTGCCAAAGAGTGGTACCACAGCGACATGCCGTTGCGAACCTCTCGCCACTGCCGAATGGGGTCGCCAGTGGGCGGCTCCACTTTAATCACCTCTGCACCAAAGTAGCCGAGTATGGTTCCGGCGAAGGGGCCGGCCAGCAGTTGCCCTAACTCGATGACCCGCAGGCCCTCCAGTGGTCGCGACTGAGACATGTTTTGCTCCTGATAAAAATATGATGCTCAATAGGCAAATAGTACGGACATTCGAATCCAAAAGGAACGCAGGCTCGGTTATCGCTTTGATATAGCCCGTTAGTCCTAATGGTTTTGTGCGAGAGGAGGGGTTATGAGAACACGATATCGAGTGGTGGGTCTTTTCTGGGCGCTTTGGGCAACCCTTGCCGCGGCGGATGCTGACTGGGTATTGCGCGGTGGGACGGTCTATTCCATGGATGATACGGCCTCGCATTACTCCGCCATCGCGATAAAGGGTAACCGTATTGTCTGGCTCGGCGACAGTCACGCTGCTGCCACTCGGGTGGGGCCCGCCACTCAGATCATAGAGCTCAATGGACGAACCGTGCTGCCGGGCTTTATCGATACGCATATCCACAGTATGGACACCTTGCCGCTGATAAACGGCGTCAAGCTGAGTCCTTATCAAAGTGCGGACGAGGTGCTGGCATCCATCGCAGATCATGCGCGCAAACACCCGTACCAGAATCCGCTCCTCGGTTCGGGTTTTCTCGCACCGGCTTTCGGTGTTAGCGGGCCGACCGCTGCTCAGCTCGATGCGGTGGTTCCGGACCGTCCGGCGCTGATCGTCGATGAGGGCGGGCATACGGGCTGGGCGAATACCCTGGCCTTGCAAGCAGCGGGGATTTCACGCGAGACCCCTGACCCCGTTCCCGGAGCGCATTTTTTCCAGCGTGATGCGGAGGGGAACCCGACCGGTTGGCTGGTTGAGGGTGCGGCGATTGATCCTGTCAGCGAGGCGCTCGGTGTAGTGAGTGAGGAGGCGATAGCGCTGGCGGCCCCCGATTTTTTTAGAGAGATGTCTGCGGTGGGTTTAACCGCTGCCTTCGACGCCGGCATGATCGATACCGGTGAGCTTGGTCGTCGTCTGGCGCTTCAAATGGTCGAGGCAGGTGAATTCCCCGTCAGAATGGTGGCATCGCTCTACGTTAACCAACCCGCGCAGTTAACAGATGCGCTCGCTACTTTGGCGGAGCTGAATGAACGTTATGACCACGAGCTCTTTACCGTGTCGACCCTCAAGCTGTCACTCGATGGCACGGTTGAGGCCAAAACCGCAGTGATGCTGGACCCCTACCTTCTGCCTGAAGGACATGAAGCTAAACCTTTACTGCCCAACCCGGTGATGTTCGATGCTGTGGCGGCAGCCCATGCAGTGGACGTGGATCTGCATCTTCACGCTATCGGTGATGGCGCGGTTCGATCTGCGCTAGATGCCATTGAGCACGCTAAGAGGCTTCACCCTCGCAGTGATACGCGAACGACTATTTGCCACATCGAGATTGTGAACGCAGCAGATGTGAGTCGGTTTGCCGAACTAGGGGCGGTTGCGCAAACCACACCTACCTGGTTTTACTACGATGAGCTGGCACTCCGCTATCTGGGAACGGACCGTTTTAATCAAATGTACCCACTGGCGTCTATTCTTCGTCATGGAGGCAAAGTAACGCTGGGTAGCGATTACCCCGTGAGCTGGATTGGCAAGGATGCGCTAAACCCCATGTTCAATATTGAGATGGCCGTGACGCGGCAGCAAGCGGGTAGTCCTGAAGTGCCGGTGCAGGCGCGCGTGAGTGAGCGACTCAGCGTAGACCAGGCTATTCGCGCACATACATCGGATGCTGCATGGCAGCTGCGGCTGGAGCACAAGATTGGCACGCTCGAGGTGGGCAAGCTCGCCGACCTGGTGGTGCTCGACCGGGATCCCTACGTCAGCGATGTGTATCAAATCCACACTATCGCGGTGGAGCATACTTTCTCGGATGGTCGCCTAGTGCACTCGCGATAAGGCGCCCTTTCTGCCAGTAAGACCCGATTCGAGGCAATAACGCACCTCGATAATCTCTGCTGTCTACTGCTCCTCTTGATGATGGTTGGTTTAGCCTAAATCCTGCTGGTCGGGCCGCGCAGCGCGCAATGTCGGGGGGCTGATGGCGATTATTCGAGTGATAAAAGCCCAACTTTGCCGCAAATTCTCAAATATTGGGCAAAAGGAGTTGCCTTTTCTGATAATGATAACAATAATGATTCTCATTAACGATTTAATGAGAGGCCCGAGCAATGAAAGCATCTGAGACAAAATATACGCTGCAGCCCGCAATACTTGCGTTATCGGTGGCAATGGCCGGCGCTGCCAATGCTCAGGAGGATCAGGAAACAACGCTTGAGGAGACCATCGTTCGAGGTAGCTATTTGCAATCGAGTCAAGTGAATGCACTCCGCAGCCCCACTCCCATTCTGGATGTGCCCCAGAGCCTTAGTATCGTGACGTCGGAAGAAATTCTAAAGCGTGGCTTCACCAGCGTGTCCGACATTATTGAATATTTGCCGGGAGTCAGCATGTCTCAGGGAGAAGGGCACCGCGATGCGGTGGTCTTCAGGGGCGTGCGGTCAACAGCGGACTTCTTTATTGATGGTGTGCGTGACGACGTTCAGTACTATCGCCCGCTCTACAATCTCGAGCAGCTAGAAGTACTGAGGGGGCCCAATGCGCTGCTATTCGGTCGCGGTGGTACGGGGGGCATCCTTAACCGAGTGACAAAGAAGGCGGAAATTGGCAGCGACTTTTCCCAGATAAACGGCTTCGCAGACTCATGGGGTGGAGCGGGGCTACAGGGTGACCTGAATCTCGGGATCAATGACAATGTCGCCTTCAGGCTCAACGCCATGGCCGAGGGACTGGATAACCACCGAGATCACTTTGACGGTGAACGGCTCGGAATCAACCCAGCGTTTCGGATTTTAGCGGGTGCAGATACCCGGATTGACCTGTCCTACGAGTATGTCGACCACGAGCGCTTTATTGATCGGGGTATTCCTACCGGCAGTGATGGCAATCCTGTCAAACGTCTCGATCAGGTGGTGTTTGGTGACCCCGATGTCAACCGCACCCAGCTTGAAGCCCATATTTTTATCGCGAATGTTGAGCACCGATTTTCTGACACGATGAAAGGGAAGGTCACCGCGTTCTATGGCGACTATGACAAGGTTTATCAGAACTTCTACGCAGCTTCTTATAACGAGGCAGTATCACCAGACTTGGTAACACTGGACGGCTACGTTGATACGACGCAGCGCGAAAATCTCATTTTGTCGGGCAATCTCATCAAGGAAGCGGTGTTCGCCGGGATGAGCCATCGCTTCATGTTGGGTGCGGAGTTCGTAGATACCTCCTCTGACCAGGACCGCTGGAATACGTTTTGGTCGGGCACTTCAGATGATCGAGAAACTTTTAGCGTCAGCCGGCCGATGGGTATTGTTGGCGGCGCCGGTATCAACGCTCTTGGTGTACAAACGGTCAATGATTTCACCGCCGATCTGAACGATGACACCCGGGTGGAAATTGAAGTCTCGTCTGTTTATCTACAAGACGAGATGGCGATCACAGACCATCTTGATGTGGTTTTGGGTGCGCGCTTTGATCAGTTTGAGATCGACGTATTCAATGTGCCGGCGAATGATGCTCGCTCGAAGCAGGATGAAGAGATATCGCCCAGGCTGGGTGTGGTTTATAAGCCTGTCGAGAATATGTCGTTATACATCAGCTATAGCGAATCCTTTCTCCCGCGCAGTGGCGAGCAGTTTGCCAACATCAATGGCAGTAAGGGCCAGCTCGACGCAGACACGTTTTCTAACAGCGAGGTGGGTTTTAAGTGGGACCTCTCGCCCAACCTAAGCTTTACGGCGGCGGCTTTTGAGATCGAGCAGGAATCCCCGCAAGTGGCCGACAATGACCCCTCGACATTGGATGTCATTGAATCTGAAATTGACGGTTTTGAGATTCAGCTGCAAGGGCAAGTGAATGAGGCGTGGTATTTGTCTGCAGCGTATAGCTATCTCGACGGTGAGCAATCGGATCGGTTGGGGGGCAACGGTTTGCGGCCTAGGGAGCTACCAGAAAATATGTTCTCTCTGTGGAATTTTGTCGAGCTCACGCCCAGCATCGGGGTCGGTATCGGACTCACTTATCAAGACGAGAGCTACATTAACAATAGCAATACCGCTAGATTACCTAGCTATACCCGGGTGGACGCCGCGCTCTATTACGAGTGGTCCAATGACCTCCGTATCCAGTTGAATCTTCAAAATATAGGCGATACCAGCTACTTCCCGAGCTCACACAGTACCCATCAGGCAACGGTCGGTGCGCCATTCAATGCGCGGCTCGCGACCACCAAAGACTTTTAATAATGAGGTGGCTTGGAGGGGAGGGCGTCTGCACTGCAGACGCCCTTTGAAACAGATCTGCGTAGATGCCTGATACGCAGCGAGAAAGGTCAGTCTGGCTTGGTGGTCTTCATCGCCGTTTGCAGATAGTTCTGCTCCCCCACCCGGTCCATTAGCGAGATTTGTGTCTCCAGCCAATCTACATGTTCTTCCTCAGCCTCCAGGATATTTTTGGCGAGGTCTCTTGAGACGAAATCCTTTTCTCGCTCGCAGCACTCCACCGTCGCAATCAGATCGGCGTGAGCAACGTGCTCCAGCTGCAGGTCGCACTCCAGCATTTCACGCGGTGTTTCTCCAATCCGCAGTTGACCGAGGTCTTGCAGGTTGGGGATGCCCTCCAAAAAAAGGATGCGCTCGACCAGGGCATCGGCATGCTTCATTTCGTCAATCGATTCGTGATACTCGTGCTCAGCCAGTTCGGTCAGCCCCCAATCCTTGTACATCTTCGAATGAAGAAAATACTGGTTGATGGCCACGAGCTCGTTGTAGAGGATTTTGTTCAGGTGCTTCAGCACCTCAGGGTTGCCTTTCATGTTTTTTACCCGCCAGGATGATTGCTGCCCGATTGTACATAACAATTCGGGAGGAGGGCAACTAAGTTATTGATTTTGCTAATAAAAATAAAAGTGAGAAGTATTCGTATTCTCAGGCGGGAAGGGGCTCGGTCGGCGATGATCCTTCCAGCCCTGAGCACGCCTCATGAACGACCCGCTTGGCTCGAAGTAAGCACTTGCCGCACTGGGTGGAGCAGCCGGTACGGCGACTCACTTCATCGACTGATCTCGCGCCCGCGCAAACCTGCTCGCGAATAGCGGTTTCAGTCACCCCTTTACAGATACAAATGTACATGCCCCAAAAGTAATGATAATGGGAATGATTGTCAATAAGATTTGGTTTATTTCGATGCGCGGGCCGCGCCTACTCATAATCAATGGCGATCAAAGTCCAATAGGTAATGCCTGACGGCGTGTCGAGCTCGATCTCTGCGTCAATGTTTTTGCCCAGCAGCGCGCGCCCTAAGGGAGCATCACACGAAATCTTTCCCTGACTGAGGTCAAACTCGTCGGGCCCGACAATGCGCATCTGGTGCGCCTCTCCCGACTCATCTTCGAGCGTGACCGATGCGCCAAACCAGACCTTTTCCCGGTCACCCAAGGGTTGGGAGACCACCTGCAGGGCGTCGAGGCGCTTCCTCAAAAATCGCACCCGAGAATCGATCTCTCGTAAACGTTTTTTGCCGTAGAGGTAGTCACCGTTTTCCGAACGATCGCCGTTCGCGGCTGCAGCCGAGACAACCTTGGTCACTTCTGGACGCTCTTCTTTCCACAGCTTGTGGAGCTCGGCGCGCAACGCCGCCTCACCCTCAGGGGTGATGTACGGAGATCCTGCTGCTCGGGGTGGTCGATATCGTCCCATTCAGGCAGTGTAGAGTCAGACGTGCTCTCTGGGAAATCCCTGGGCCGTGGAGCACTGACCGCAAGGGACTCACGGTGTAATACCATTATGCTCCGGACGGAATTTGTCCCCCGGCAGCGTCAACGGGGGTGCTCTCGAATCATCACTCAGAGGAATGTAGGCGATGACAGTAGGTCGATTGGCGCGTCGAGCGACCCTGCGCTGGCGGGCGCAGGGCGTTGTAGCGATGCTCTTGAGCGGGCTGGCTCCAGGTGCTCTGGCAGAAGGTCCTTGCATTGCTTTGAACGGAAATCCGATTCAGGGCGGTGTGTTATGGGGGGTGGCTAGCCCCTCGGCGAAGATCTCCTTCGCCGGATTATCCGTGCCCGTGATGCCTGATGGCAGCTTTCTGCTGGGGTTGGGCCGCGATATGCCCCCAAACAATCAGCTCGAGATTACCCAAGCGAGTCACTGCGCGCAGACAGTGGTGGTGGCCCAGCGCAACTATTCGCTGCAGACCGTTACTGGCGTTCCGCAGCAAACCGTGACACCCAGCGAGGAGCATCTCGAGCGAATCAGCAATGAGCGCGCAAAAGTGCGCAGGGCTAAATCGCGCCGTCTTGCCCGTAGCGACGGATTGCGGGCCCTTCAGAACGGCTTTAGCTGGCCGGTGACAGGGCGCATCAGCGGTGTTTATGGGAGTCAGCGCATCTATAACGGCACGCCGGGGACCCCGCACTACGGTGTGGATGTGGCGCAACCGACCGGCACCCCGGTCATGGCGCCCGCCTCGGGCGAGGTGACATTGGCTGAGCCTGATCTTTTCTACTCAGGGGGCACGGTGATCCTGGACCATGGCTATGGGCTGTCGTCCTCGTTTCTGCATCTGAGCGAGGTGTCTGTCTCCGTGGGCGATCAGCTGCAATCCGGCGATCTAATCGGCGAGATTGGCGCGACGGGCAGGGCAACCGGCCCTCATCTGGACTGGCGAATGAGTTGGTTTAATCAGCGTATTGATCCGCAGCTGCTGGTCCCGCCCATGCCCGATTAGGCTTTTCGGTGCTGTTAAAGCAAGGCGCTGTTCGCAGATTCATCGGTGCTCTCTTACCGCAGAGGCCTTATACTCGGCGTTTTGGCTTATAGGACACAACAGTGCTCGACCCCAAGCTGCTCAATATCCTTGTGTGCCCGGTTAGCAAGGCGCCTTTGATCTATAACGAAGAGAAGCAGGAGTTGCTCTGCAAGGCGAGTGGTCTGGCCTACCCGGTGCGCGACGGTATTCCCGTGATGCTGGAAGAGGAGGCCCGCGCCCTCACCACTGACGAGAAACTGGACTGACGATACCGCCATGACAGATACGATTTTTGGCAAGATCACTCGTGGCGAGATTCCCTCTGATTTTCTGTTCGAGGATGATCACTGCGTAGTGATCCGGGATATCAACCCACAGGCTCCGACTCATGTGCTGATCATCCCGCGAAAGCCCATCCCGCGTCTGGTGGACTCGGATCCCGATGACCAAGCTCTATTGGGGCACTTGTTATTGGTCGCGGGTCGCGTGGCAGAAGATTTGGGTGTCGGTGATGCGTTCCGGTTGATCATCAACAATGGGGAGGGAGGTGGGCAAACCGTTTTCCACCTTCATTTGCACATTCTGGCAGGGCGTGACATGACCGAAGGCCAGTTGTCTGCCGATCTGAATTGATCACGGACCAGCCCCTCAAGCGCAACACAAGTAAGAGAACCTTCCATGAAAACCGCTGATATTCGCGAAGCATTCCTCGGTTACTTTGAGGCTCAGGGTCACGCCCGGGTGGACTCCAGCTCGCTGGTGCCCGCGGATGATCCAACCCTCTTATTTACCAACGCGGGCATGAATCAGTTCAAGGAAGCGTTTCTCGGCATAGAGCAGCGGCCCTATCAGCGAGCGGTGACGGCGCAAAAGTGCGTTCGAGCCGGGGGAAAGCATAACGATCTCGAAAATGTGGGATACACCGCGCGGCACCACACCTTTTTCGAAATGCTGGGTAATTTCAGTTTCGGGGATTACTTTAAGCGCGAGGCCATTCAGTTCGCCTGGGAATTTTTGACGCAAACATTAGAGCTGCCGCCGGAGCGGCTGTGGGTGACCGTACATATCAGCGACGATGAGGCCGCCCGCATCTGGGTGGATGAGATCGGTGTCGACCCGGCGCGGCTCTCGCGGCTTGACGAGGATAATTTTTGGCAGATGGGCGATACCGGTCCCTGCGGCCCTTGCTCCGAACTCTTTTATGACCACGGGCCCCACGTGCCCGGTGGTCCGCCCGGGAGCGAAGACGACGATCTCGATCGGTATATCGAGATCTGGAACCTGGTGTTCATGCAATACAACCGCGACGCACAGGGTGAGCTGCACCCGCTGCCGGCGCCTTCCGTCGACACGGGCATGGGCCTGGAGCGCATTGCGGCGGTGCTGCAGGATGTGCATTCCAACTACGAGATCGACTTATTTACGGCGCTGATTACGACGGTGGCGGCGCAGCTCAATATTGCCGATACCGAAGATAAATCGCTGCGAGTGATTGCCGATCACCTACGCTCGACGGCATTCCTCATTGCCGACGGCGTGTTGCCGGGCAACGAGGGCCGGGGGTATGTGCTGCGGCGCATCATACGTCGTGCGGTCCGTCATGGCAACAAGCT
>ERZ802830.3157-NODE-3157-length-14276-cov-33.7794_pt1 | contig 14276 bp, 14 predicted proteins | sample MGYA00345654_ERZ802830 | MGnify/ENA primary metagenome ERZ802830 (study PRJEB30503, sample SAMEA104212375) | marine metagenome | biome: Westerlies Biome; feature: [SRF] surface water layer (ENVO:00010504) within the epipelagic zone...; material: water... | reverse complement strand
GTAAAGATTTCTTTGTAGATAAATTTCAAATACCCTTAGCTAAAAGTTATGGAGCGGATGCAATTTTAATTATTTTAGCTGGTGTGTCAGATAATCTAGCCAACGATTTATATGAAGAGGCTTTAAAATATAAAATGTCTGTAATCGTAGAGGTTCACACTGTTGATGAGGCTAAAAAAGCACTAAACTTCAAAGAGGCTTTGATTGGAATAAACAATAGGAATTTAAAAACTCTTAAAACAGACATTAATACAACCTATGATATTCATAATGTGTTAATTAATCATAATGGCCCTTTAATTTCAGAAAGTGGAATTAAAACTAAAGAAGAACTTTTAGATTTAAAAAACAAAACATCTATTAATACTTTTTTAATTGGTGAATCACTTTTGAAAAATTTAGAAAAAAATTCAATTTTTTCAGTTTTATAGTCAATTAAACCTCTATTTTGTTGGTTTTTTTAATGTTGTTTAATCAGAAGAACTTTTATAGAACATTATTTGTACGATATTTGTTCTTATGCTTACAAAAAAACAAAAAAACTTACTTTTATTTATCAACAAGAAGTTGAGAAGCTCAGGTGTATCTCCTTCATATGAAGAGATGAAACAATCTCTCAATTTAAAATCTAAGTCAGGAATTCACAGATTGATAAGTGCCTTGGAAGAACGAGGTTTCATAAAGAGACTGGCTCACAAAGCTAGAGCCTTAGAGGTCATAAAACTTCCTGAAACAGCCTCTGCAAACGATATTTATAATAATTTTTCACCTAGTGTTATAAAAGGTGGTTTAGATGAAGAGCAAGTTAATTCTGATGAGGTAGAAGTACCAGTTCTTGGTAAAATTGCAGCTGGTACTCCAGTTGAGGCAATACAAAATGAAGTTGCAAGAATACCTTTGCCAAACAATCTAGAAAAGAATGGGGATTACTTCGGTTTGAAGGTTCAAGGTGACTCTATGATTGAAGCTGGTATTCATGAAGGAGATACTGTTATTATAAGAAGAACAGATACTGCAGATAATGGAAAAATTGTTGTCGCTCTAATTGATGAACATGAGGCAATGCTTAAAAGAATTCGTAAAAAAGGTAAAGTAGTCGCTTTAGAAAGTGCAAATAGAAACTACGAAACTAAGATTTTTGGTCCTGACAGAGTTAAAGTCCAAGGTGTTTTAGTATCTTTATATAGAAACTTCTAGAAAAATAGTCTAAAAATCTTTGATGTCAAAAGTAGCAACTCGTTTTGCTCCCTCACCTACAGGGGCACTTCATATTGGTGGTGTAAGAACAGCTTTATTTAATTGGTTATATTCTAAAAACCATAATGGTAAATTCTTTTTAAGAATAGAGGATACGGATAAAGAAAGATCTAAAGATGAATATAAAAATCAAATAATACAGTCTCTTAAATGGATTGGAATTAATTATGATGGAGAAGAGTATATACAATCCAAAAAAATTGAAGATCATATAAGAGTAGCAAATCAATTACTCAAAAATGGTTTTGCATACAAATGTTATTGTTCAAGTGAGGAAATAGAGGAACAAAAAAAAAGAGCAAGGCAAAAAAAAATCCCTTATATTTATAATAGAAAGTGGAGAGACAAAAAAGAAAGCGATATATCTCAGAATATTGAACCAGTTATAAGATTTAAAAGTAAAATAGATGGCAAATCAATATTAAAAGATTTGGTTCAAGGTGATGTTGAAATTGATAATAACACGATAGAAGATTTTATCATCTTAAGAAATGATGGAACGCCTACCTACAACTTGTCAGCATCAGTTGATGATCATCAAATGAATATGACTCATATAATTAGGGGTGATGATCATAAAATTAATACTTTTAAACAAATGCAAATTTATCAAGCTATGAAATGGGAAATGCCTTCATTTGCTCATATACCTTTAATACACACAATCGATGGAAAAAAGCTTTCGAAACGTGATAAAGCATCAACTTTAGACGACTATTCAAAGGTTGGTATTATGCCAGATGCATTAAGAAACTATCTTTTAAGATTAGGATGGTCTTTTAAAGATAAAGAAATATTTACCCTAGATGAAAGCATTAAATATTTTAACTTAGAGGGCATAGGAAAGTCACCATCTAAACTAGATATAAGCAGAATATATTCAATGAATGAGCACTATATTAAGAATATTGATGAAAATGATTTATTTACTCAATTAGCAGAGTACTGCAAATTATTTAAAAATGAAATTAAGTCAGATAAAAAAGATAAAATCAAAAAATCTTTAACTTTTTTAAAAAATAAAGCAAAAACATTAGAGGATATATTTAACAATGCTCAATATATACTGACAGATGAAGTTAATTTTAATCAAGAGGATTTAAAACTAATTGACGTTAAAGCAAAAAAAATTATTTCTGTTTTTAATGAGAATTTGAATAAAGTTGATGTATTAAGCAAAGAAACATTAGAACCAATTGTAAATGAACTTATTCAATCAAATGATACAAATTTTAAAGGGGTTGGACAGCCTCTGAGAGTAGCTTTAACTGGCTCAAAATTTGGACCTGGAATATACGATATAATTATTTCACTTGGAAAAGAAGAAGTAAAAAAAAGATTAGCTAATAAGAAACTTAGTTAAAACAGATGAAGCTTCATTAGAAGAAGAGGTTTTAGATCTGATTTTGGTTAAAGTTTCTTCACAATCATTTATTTGTTTTTTCATTAATTCTGGATTATTCAAAAAATAAACAACTGAATTATATATCTCTTTGGAATTGCACTCTTTCTGTATGAGTTCAGGGATTACTTCTTTGTTGTTAATAATATTGATGATGTTAGCAAATTTAATTTTTACCAGCATTTTTATGATTAAAAAATTTAAAAAATTCATTTTATAGATTATTATTGAAGGAACTTTAGCATTACAAATTTCGAGAGAAACTGTTCCAGATTTAGAAACTGCAAATATAGAATTATTTAGTATTTGTTTTTTAATATTATCTTCAGAAATAACCTCAGTATTTTCTAAATTAATATGCTTAATCTTTTTACTAATTAAATCCTTATTTTCATATGTGGCGTGGAAAACAAAAATAAAATTATCATATTTCTTATTCATTTTATTTATAAAATCAATCAAGATAGGTAAAAGCAAATTTACTTCAGATAATCTACTCCCACAAAATATGGAGATAATTTTTTTATCATTTGGTATTATGTTGGATATGTTTATTTTTTTATTGGCCTCTTCTTCTAATAATGGATGGCCCACAAAAGTGTTTGGAATATTTTCTTTATCGAAATATTTTTTTTCAAAATCAAATAATAATAAAATATGATCTAAAAACTTTTTAAATTTTTTAATTCTTCCCTCTCTCCATACCCAAACTTGGGGAGCCACATAGTGAATAGTCCTAATTTTGTTATTCAATTTTTTTACTTTTTCAGCAACCCTTAATGTAAAATCAGGACTATCTACAGTAAATAAAATATCTGGATTAAATTTTATTACCTCTTCTACTGTTTTACTTATTTTTCTTTTAATCTTAAAAATATTAAACAAAACACTTGTAAAACCAATATATGTAATTTCTTTAAGTTCAAAAATAGATTTTATCCCTAATGAGTATAAATGTGTTCCACCCACACATGAATATTGGATGTTAGGATTATCTTTTTGGAGTTTGGATATCACTTTGGAAGCAAGTTTATCTCCAGAGGGTTCACCAGTTATTATAAAAATTTTTTTCATATTACTGTGATAAACATCTTATTTTTATTAGCATATTCAATACATTTCCTTTTATCTAAAAAAACATGTTGTCTGCTCTTAATAACAATGCCCTTTAATCCAGCTTTTTTACTTTGTTTAATTGTTTTCAATCCTATGGTTGGTAGATCTATCCTCAAGTCCTGTTTCTTTTTTGGAAACTTTACTAAAACTCCACGATTTCTAAATTTTTTGCTTATGCTTTTTTCTAGCATTTTTTTAGTTCCATCTTTTCCTTCTATGGAAACTATTTTGTTATTTCTAACTACTATACCTTGACTAAAATTATACTGTCTTAAATTATTTAATTTTATTACTGCTTTTTTAATATCTAATAGATCTTCTTTGTTTGGTTTAAATTTCGAATAATTACCTTTGTTTAATGAATACTCGGGATTAAATAAAAGTGAATTTTCAGTTTTGATCTTATTTTGAGCTAATATTTTAATTATTTCTTTTAGTATTGCTGCATCTCCAAGCTTTGCTGCTTTAACTATTCTAGGGATATAAAAAATTCCTTTTAAATCTAATTTCAATTTAGAAAAATTTGGTCTATTTACTTTTCCAGCAAATAAGACACGTTTACATTTATTTTTTTTAAGAATATTTATGATTTTACCAAATTGACCTAAGGAGACTGCGTAAGATTTTTTATCTTTTTTAAACTTTTTTGATTTTGATAAATCTATTATCAAATAGTTTATCTTCTTTTTTTTTATGGTTTTTAAAATTTCTTTTGGAAAGTCAGTATCACCAAATATTAATCCAATCATCTTATGAAAACGGTGTGCAAATAGATCTTTTTTTATCTTTTGTTATAAAATTAATTACATTTGTGACTAATGGATTTTCTTTTAAAGAAACTGTTAATTTACTTATATTTTCATAAATATTTTTTGTAGCAAAGATCTCTTTATAAGCTTCACTTAACCCTATTATATTCTTGTTTTCAAACTTGGCTCTTCTTAAACCTATTAAGTTCAACCCTATTAATGAATTTCTGTTTCCTGTAGACAATCCATAAGGGATTACATCATGCAAAACACCTGTCATACCCCCTATCATTGCCATTTTCCCAATTCTAGTGAATTGCTGAACAGCAGAATTGCCACCAATAACAACATTGTCCTCAATTATTGCATGTCCTCCTAAAGGCACATTGTTTGCAATTATTACATTATTTCCAACTAGGCAATCATGAGCAATGTGTGATGAAATCATAAATAAACAGTTATTTCCAATAACTGTTTTGCCACCCCCACCAGCTGTTCCAGGATTTATTGTTACATATTCTCTAATTTTATTATTGTCTCCAATTATTAAATTTGAAGGCTCTCCATTGTATTTGAGGTCCTGTGGATGATTAATCGAAACAAAAGGATAAATTTTATTTCCCTTTCCAATTTTAGCATTTACGGTAATATTAACATGAGATTGAATAATAGTTTTCTCACCAATTTCCACGTCAGGACCAATTACACAATATGGACCAATCTCAACATCTGAAAATATTTTTGCTTTTGGATCAATTATTGCAGTTTTGTGTATCATTTGTTTTCCTTAATAAATCTTTTTAATTCTTTAGCCGGATAGCCCATTACTTTAGAATTATTAGGAATATCTTTAATTACTCCTGAACCTCCACCTATTTGAACATTGTTTCCAATTTTTAAATGTCCAGATACCCCTGCTTGACCACCAATCATTACATTGTTACCTAGTGTTGAGCTTCCTGCAAATCCAACTTGACCTGCAATAATACAATTTTCACCAATTTTATTATTATGAGCGATATGTACTTGGTTGTCTAAAAAGGTATTTTTACCAATGATAGTGTTAGACAATGACCCTCTGTCAATAGTTGAACCACACCCAATTTCGCAATTATCCTCAATTATAACGATACCAATATGCGGATAACGAATATTATTTGCTTTATTAGGAAAAAATCCAAATCCTTTTTTTCCAATTACACAACTGTCTAAAATTGAAACATTATTTTTTATGAAAGTGTTTCTAATAATAACATTAGAACCAATAGAACAATTGTCTCCAATAACAACATTGCTTTCAACGATTGTATTATGACCTATTGAACAATTTGATCCTATTTTAACATTATTACCAATTAATATATTTTTGCCATGCTTAACAGTTTCATGAAAAGATGTTTTTTCAATATTTGTTGTTTCAGAGTCAAAATCATCTGAAATTGCATCAGGGTAAAACATTTCGGTTATCATTGATGTAGATACAAGAACATTGTCAACTTCGATTGGTATACAATTCTTTGGAAGAATATTGGATAACTGTTTAGTGGTTAAACAATAGCCTGCTTTAGTAGTTGAGGCTGCTATTTCATATTTTTTTGAATGAAAGAAAGAAATATCCTTATCTGATGCGGTATGTAAATCTTTTACGTCATAAATTTCTTTTTGTAAATTTTCAGAGTCAATTTCAACCTTGATAAAATTTAGAACTTTCTCTAGTTTAAAAGGACCTTTATTATGAAAAAATGGATTAATCATTCAAGGTTTTGTATCAAAACATTGACTTAATACTTATCAATAAATATTACTGATTATTTTCTATCTACAATAGTAGCAGACCATTGAGCATCTGCCATTTTTTTTTCATCAACAAAAGCTTCACCTTTATATTTCCAAACACGTCCATGTGATCTGATGGCTTCTATATTTAATTCCAATTTACAATCTGGGATAACTGGGTTTCTGAAACGAGCTTTATCAACACCCATTAAAAAAACTAATTTATTTTCATAAGTAGATTTATCTAATCCGTGTGCTGTTAAAGCAGCTGCAGCTTGTCCAAATGCTTCTACAATTAAAACACCAGGCATGACAGGGTTTTCTGGAAAATGGCCCTGCACAAAAAAACTATCTTTTTTAACATAAACAATTGCTGTTGCGGAATGAAGTTTCTTAATATTAGTAAGCTCATCAATTAATAACATTGGCTCTCTATGTGGTAACAAATTAATAATTTGAGCTTTGTCTAATTTATCCATAGTTAGTTTAGTTTTTCGTTAATTAAATTTAAAATATTATCAGTAATATCTAATTTTTCTTTAGCAATTAATACATTTTTTTTATCTATAATAATTTTAATTGAGTTTTCAGTCATATACTCTTCAAGAATTGGATTAATTTTTTTAAAAAAGTCGTTAATTTGATCATTTTTTTTTTTCTCAAATGAGCCTACTAATTCATTTTTATTTTGCCTAAATAATTTAATATTAGAGTTAAATTCAGCCAAGTTTTTCTTAAATTCCTCATCTGTTAAAAATTTTTTTTTATTTGTTAAGTCTTTTTCAATTTTTTTAAGTTCATTTTCTTTATTTTTTAATTGTAATAAATTTTTCTTATTTTCTTCATTAAGATTTAAAACTATTTGTTTTCCTAAATTTGAATTTTTAAAAATGAAATCGATATCCAAGTAAGCTATAAATTCATTACTATATGCACTTATGGGTAGGCTTAAAAAAAAAAAAATTATTATTATTTTTTTAAGGATATAATTCATCAAAAGCTTGTCCCGATATTAAATCTAAAAGTCTCTGTTTGATCAGTACTTTCTTTAGTTAAAGGTTGTGCAAAAGTAAAATTTAAAGGTCCTATTGGAGTCATCCAGTCTATACCTAGTCCAATTGAACTTCTAATTGAGCCATCATCATCAATAGATGAATCATAGTCTACGCCCCACACATTAGCTGCATCAAAAAACATAATAAAATCTACTTGTTGCAAGTTACTCATGAGTTGGGGTAAAGTGGTTGTTATATTAGCTGCGGTAATAAAATTACCACCTACATAATCATTTCCATCTTTTGGTCCTATACGACCCCTTTCAAATCCTCTTAGTTTTTTACCTGGCACATATAATCTTTCTGATAATTTTATATCCTCATCAATAATCGAATTGGCTGCTGCTAAATAAAATGAGGTATTTGTTAAATTTTCCTCAAATAATTCTGAATAATAATTAAAGTTATATGAGTTTGTTAATGTGCCTGTGTCACTTAGCATTGGAAGGTTTACTGAATAATAGCTTCTAAAACCATCAGTAGTTTGAAATTTTTGGTCTCTTTTATCGTAATCAAAATTTACAGCTAAAAAAGAATCCCAATAATTTCCATCCTGAGTTTTTTGTAAGGCTGAAGCAGTAGAATCCGTTTCAATTTTTTCATAAAAATTTGAAATACCTAGACCTAAGTTAAGATCATCATAAAATTCAAAGTTAGTTCCAAAACTAAAACCAGTTTTATTAGTCTTATAACCAGTAGACGAAGTTCGATCTATTTCAAGTGCTTCAATACTAGTAGTAATTGATTTGTCTGAATTTCGGAAATTTGGATTTTTTACAGAAAATTTTCCCTTAGCAGTTTCTTCTGTTATAGTGGCGAATGCATCAAGATTTATCCCTTTACCTAAAAAATTGTTTTCTTTTACTCCAAATCCAATCGTAGCACCGGATGTCCCAGTTCCTGCTCCTAATGAAATTTCACCTGTTGCCTTTTCTTCTACACTAAAATTAATAATTTTACTGTTAAATTGACTACCTGGCTGGACTTCTGCATCTGTAGCACTAAAAAAACCTAAATTTTTAATATTGTTAATTGTTTTGTTGTAAAGTATTTCGTTGTAAGGATCACCTTCGTCAATCTCAAACTGGTTTCTGATGACATTTTCTTGAGTTACATTATTTCCAAATATATTTATTTTTTCTACAAAAAACTTTTCAGTTTCTTGAAATTTAAATGTAAGATTTATCTTATTCTCATCAATGCTTTCTAATGGAGTAATTTTGACAGACTCAAATTGTTCAGTTAAAGCAATAGTTTCAAATTTTTCAATTATATCTCTAATAATATTTATAGAATATGGTTTATTTTTTATTTTAGAAAAATATTTTTCTAAATGAGAAAAATTTTCTTCATCATAATCATCTGTTATGTCAAACTTTATGTCATTAAAAAAAAATTTATTTTTGGCATTAATATTATAGATTAATTCAAACTCGTTCTCGTTAACAAATTTAGCAAAAGAGGAGTTGATTGAGACATCACGATAACCTTTATTTAAATAAAAATTTTTGAGCAATCTCTTATCTAAGTTAATAATATTCTCATTAAGAAATTTTTTTCCAGATATAAATTTCCAAAATTTATACTCTTCACTAATAATGATATTTTTTAATTTTTTATCTTTAAATATTTTGTTACCGACAAATGTGATTTTCTTAATTTTAGACTTTTTCCCTTTTTCAATTGTATAAATAAGATTTAATTTATTTTTACCCAATATCTCAACCTGAGTGTCAATACTTGCAAAATAATATCCAAGTTCTTTAAATTTTGAAAAAATTTTATTTCTATCTTCAGCTAAAGATAATTCATCATATGATGATCTTGGTTTTAAAATTCGAGTTTTTATAATTTCTGCTCTAATTTCATCTGATTTTACACCATCATATCGTATAGTTTCTATTATTGGTTTTTCATCGACTTCTATGCTTAAAATATTATTGTTTAAAGAAACATTTACATTATCAAAAAAATTTGACTGGTATATTTTTTTAAGTATTTGATCTAAGTCATTTAAATTAAGATCATCATTTAAATTTATATCACTAAACATTATAATTGTTTGATCAGAAATTCGGTCATTACCAGTTACGTTAATTTTATTAACTATTTCACTTGAGGCAGGAAATGTTACTAAATTAATTAAGATAATTATAAGTGATAAAACTTTAGCTCGCTTTTTAAACATCAGTGAATTTATACACTTTTTTCAACACTTTTAAACGGACATAATCATTTAATTTGATTACGTCCTCAAGCTTTTTTGGAGAGATTTTTTTAAATTTATTAAACTCTTTTAATTTTAGAATTTTAAATAATTCTTTTTGTATATTTATAAAGTTAATTTTTTTATTTAAAAAGAGATCCACTAGGGTATCATTAGCTGCAACTATTACAGTTTCAAATAGTGAACTCTTACTTGGTAAAATTTTTAACAATTTAATCATAGGATATCTGATAGAGTTCAATTTACTCAAATTTAGATTATTCAATGTTTTAAAATTTATAGTATTTGTAAATATTTTTTTGTCTGATTTTGAATATAGACTGTTAAATATAGGAATTTTCATTGTAGTGTCATGTGCAATAATTGTTGTTAAACCATTAGTAAATTTTATTAACGCATGTATATAAGATTTTGGGTGGATAATTATTTCAATATTTTGATATGGAATATTAAAAATATTTTTAGCCTCAATAACCTCATAAACTTTATTAATCATTGTGGCGGAGTCTACTGATATTTTTTTACCCATTGTCCAATTAGGATGACTTACTGCTTGATTTATTTTAATCTTTTTAAATTTATTAAGAGATAATTTTCTGAAAGGTCCTCCAGAAGCAGTAAGATAAATTTTTTCTACATTTGTTGCTTTTAAATTTTGCAAACCATACCAAATAGAAAAATGCTCTGAATCAACGGGTATAAAATTTGTATTATTTTTTTTTAGTTCTTTTAATATTATATTCCAGCCACATATTATCGACTCTTTGTTAGCAATTGCTAAATTTTTTGTATATTTGATAATTTTAATGGTTGGCTCTAAACCATCTATACCCATTATAGAGTTCATCACATAATCAATTTTATTTTTAAAAATTAGTCCTAAATGTTCGAATGAATTAAAAACCTTTATATTAGTATTACTAGTTTTTTTTTTTAAAACTTTATAGCTGCTTTTGTTTTTTATAATTAAATTAGTAACATTGAATTTCTTTGCTTGTCTAAGTAATGTTTTATGATCTTTGTCCGCCGTAAGTAAATTGATCTTGAAATCATTGATATCATTACTTATTATCTCTAGTAAGTTTTTTCCTATTGAACCTGTGGATCCAATAATTGCAATTTTTTTTTTCATTTAATTTAACTTGAAGTCGTTAATTATCAAAAGTGTATAGAAAAAAGGAAATGTAAATATCATACCATCTATTCTATCCAGAATTCCTCCATGTCCAGGAATTAGGTTTCCTGTATTTTTAACTTTTGACATTCGTTTAAAATATGACATTACAAGATCGCCTATTTGACTTACGGTTGATCCTAAAATTACTAATACTACTGTATATGTTGTTATTGAGAATTGAGTATTAAACCAATAATTTGTATTAGTTAAAAAAAATAAAGTAAATAAAAGAGAAAATATATACGATCCAATAGAACCTGAATATGTTTTGTTTGGACTTATTTTAATTAATTTAGGCCCTTTAAATAATTTACCTATTATAAAACCACCGATATCTGAAGATACACAAATTAAAATTATAAACAAAAAATAGAAATATGAATTACTATAATCAATAATTTTGTAAACTGAGTAAAAAGCATACCCAAGATAAATGGCTCCAAAGAAAAAAAAGAAATTGTTTTTTCTCATGTTATACCATTCGTGTAATGAAATTAAAAAAATGATTAATATCAATAAATTAATATAAATAGATCCCTTTATAATACAAAAAATAATTAAAGATATTAACACTATAGAGCTTACAATTCTTTGAATTAGTTCTTTTTTCATTAAACACTACCGTAATTTCTTTTTGTAGATTTATATTTTTGAATTATTTTATTGAAATCAACTTCTTTAAAATCGGGCCACAATTTCTTTTCAAAAAATATTTCCGAGTATGCTAATTGCCATAATAAAAAGTTACTTAATCTTGTGGTATTACCTGTTCTAATTAGAATATCAGGATCTGGTATATCTTTGGTTTCTAAATATTTAGTTAAATTTTTTTCGTTGATTTTTCCTTTTTGTTTTACAAGCTTTTTAATCGCATTTATTAGTTCACTTTTTGATCCATAATTTAATGCAAGATTAATTTGTAATTTTTTGTTGTTTGAAGTTTTCTTTTCTGCAAATTTTAAAAGTTTATTTAATTTTGCTGAAAAACTTTTCGTACCTATAATTTTTAATTTTATATTTTGTTTGTGAAGTTGTAATGTTTTTTTTGATAGAAAGTTCTCTAATAACTTAAAAAGATAATTTATTTCTTTCTTTGGTCTTCTCCAATTTTCTGTAGAAAATGCGTATAATGTTAAAAATTTAATTTTTTTTTTAATAGATATTCTTATAATAGTCTCAACTGACTTTAATCCAGCTTTGTGTCCTGCATTTCTTGAATTTCTATTTTTTAGTCCCCATCTACCATTACCATCCATAATAATGGCTACGTGATTTAGAGGGTTCATATTGTCATTATTTCTTTTTCTTTTAATGAAACTTTTTCATCTACTGATTTAATATGATCATCTGTTATTGTCTGAACTTTTTTTTCATGAGTTTTTTCCTCATCCTCACCAATATCTTTTGATTTTAAAAGTTTTTTTAAATCTTCATTAGCCTCTCTTCTAATGTTTCTAATAGATACTTTACATTTTTCACCAACAGACTTAATTATTTTTTTTAGCTCAGTTCTTCTCTCTTCGTTAAGTTCAGGGACAGGTAATCTGATCAACTGTCCATCGATTTGTGGATTTAATCCTAAATCAGATTTTTTAATAGCTGCATCAATTAATGGAATATTATTTGCATCCCAAACTTGAATATTTATCATTCTAGGTTCAGGGGTGGTTATGCTTCCTACTTGATTAATTGGCATTTGTTGACCATAAACATCTACTTTAATTAAATCTAGCATGGCGGCATTTGCTCTGCCTGTTCTTAAAGATGACAGTTCTTTGGAAAACACCTCTATGGCTTTATCCATCTTAAGGCTGTAAGATTTTTCATCAAACATTTATTCTCCAATTTTAATTCTATAAAATTCTTTTATTTTAAGATCTGCTATAGAAAGTTCTTTTAATATATCTTTCACTTTTTTTTTTGGTTCCATAACCCAGGCTTGAGTCAAAAGAGCATTTTCTTCTTTAAACTTGTTCATCTTCCCTAAACTTATTTTATTTGCAATCTCCTCAGGTTTCCCAGAGTTTTTTAATTCCTCTGTAACAAGCTCTTGCTCTTTATCGATAATCGCTTGATCAATTAAATTAGATTCTAAAGCTAAAGGGTTTGAAGCAGCAATATGCATTGACAACTGTTTACTAAAAGTTTTTACTTCCTCGGAGTTTTCACTTGTTTCTAATGATACTAATACAGCTAACTTAGCTACGTTATCCTGAACTACAGTGTGAAGATAATGATTATTTACACCATTTGAATTTTCAATTGTTTTAGATTTACCAATTGTTATTTTTTCTCCAATTTTTGCAATCAAAGCAACTAAGTTTTCATCAACTGTTTGACCATTTTTCATCTTTGAGTTTTTTAATTCTTCGGGATTAGAATTTTTTTGGTTGTTTAATTCACTAAGTTCTTTGACAAAATTAATAAAGTCCTCATTTTTAGCAACAAAATCAGTCTCACAATTTACCTCAATTATGGAAGTTTTTGTTTCATTTCCACTAACAACAACAACACCTTCTTTAGCATCTCGAGACATTTTTTTTGAAGCCTTAGAAATTCCTTTCACTCTAAGGATTTCAATAGCCTTATCTATATCACCGTTAGCTTCTTTTATTGCTAAATTACAATCTTTGAAACCTGCACCAGTTACCTCTCTTAACTTCTTTACGTTCTCTATATCGCTCATATTAATTTAAAGTCTCCTTAGTTTCCTTGGAAAACTTCTGATCTAATTTTTCTCTATCAAGTTGTTGAATAGTTTTTGATTTATCTTCATCTTTTTTATTATCTTTAATAGTATCTTGTTTTGTTTCTTGAGCTGGAATAGAGTTTTTAGCGCTATTAATTGTTTCCTTTATAAGATTGCAATAAAGATCAATTGCTCTTCTAGCATCATCATTACCAGGAATTGGAAAATCAATATTTTCGGGGTTTGAATTACTATCTAAAATAGCAATTATTGGTATTCCAAGTTTAGCAGATTCTGCAATTGCTAAAGATTCGTAGTTTGTATCTATTACAAAAACAAGATCAGGAACTTTTTTCATTTCAGCAATTCCACCTAAAGATCTTTGAAGCTTATCTTTTTTAACACTCATTTTTAAAAGTTCTTTTTTGGTAAATCCTCTATTTTCAGCAGAAATATCAATTTCTAATTTTTTTAATTTTTTAATTGAATTTGAAATGGTTCCCCAGTTAGTTAGCATTCCACCTAACCATCTATAATTGACAAAATATTGATCGGTTTCTTTTGCAACTTCTGCTATTGCTTCAGAAGCTTGTTTTTTAGTAGAAACAAATAAAATTTTTCCATTATTGGCTATTGTATTATAGACCTTTTCTAAAGCCACTTTAGTTAGCTCTAGTGTTTGTGTTAAATCTATAATATGAATTGAGTCTCTTTTCCCAAAAATATATTTCTTCATTTTCGGATTCCACCTCAAGGTCTTATGACCAAGGTGTACACCTGCTTCTAATAATTGTTGAATTGTAACGTTAGGTATTTTCATATTTATTC